>MDTA01175251.1_pt1 | contig 19680 bp, 14 predicted proteins | sample 811151 | NCBI WGS metagenome assembly MDTA01 (sample SAMN05326648, study PRJNA326480) | marine metagenome | isolation source: seawater | place: Indian Ocean: South | collected 2010 | reverse complement strand
CCGTTCTTCCGCGGTTTCGTTGTGTGGATCCTCCTCTTCTTTATCGCGACGGGCTATGCCTACGGGCGGATTGTCGGAACAATGCGGACTGATCGTGATGTCATCAATGCCATGGCCGCAGCCCTGGCCTCGTTGGGTCTCTACGTTGTGCTGGCGTTTTTCGCCGCCCAGTTCGTTGCCTTTTTTGGATGGACCAATCTGGGCGCTATCAGCGCGGTCACCGGCTCGGAGCTCCTTAAAGATACTGGCATGACAGGTCCAATGGTGTTTATCTTCTTCATACTGATGTGCGCCGTCATCAACCTTTCATTGGGTTCGGCTTCGGCCCAGTGGGCGGTGACAGCGCCCATTTTCGTACCGATGCTTATGCTGATTGGATACGCCCCGGAAGCCATTCAGGCAGCCTATCGGATTGGGGATTCCACCACCAATATCATCACGCCCATGATGAGCTATTTTGGTCTCATCCTCGCCTGGGCAACTCGATACGATAAGAATTTGGGCGTGGGAACGATGATCGCTATCATGCTACCCTACACAATCTTCTTCCTGATCATCTGGAGCAGCTTCTTCGTCCTTTGGACCTTTGCTCTGGACTTTCCGGTAGGTCCAGGATCGCCAACTTACTACAACCCGTAATTTGCCGCCAGCAGCACGAAACGACCGCATGACATTATGAAAATAAGCGTACAGAAACTGGATCACATAGCCATTGACGTCGAGGACGTTGAAAAGGCCAAAACATTCTACAGCGATCTGCTAGGCCTCAAAGAGATTCCCCGACCAGAAAGCTTCGACTTCCCCGGCGCGTGGTACGACCTAGGGAATATCGTGCTGCATGTTGTAGGTCCCCGAAAGCCTGCCCTAGGAAAGCACCACATCGCTTTTTGGGTGGAGGATGTCCATGACTGCGCGGAAGAGGTACGGAAAGCGGGTTTCGATGTAAAATGGGATTCGTATAAGATTTTGGGAGTGGATCGATTTTTCACTTCCGATCCGGAAGGAAATCGCATTGAGATACAAGGAGCTGAACGCATTCAGTAATCTGATAAGAAAGGAAGATAACTCTAAGACCAAGATCATACTAACTCCTTGGCTAATTTACATCAATTAACGATTTGCCGTGCCGCCCATCCGATCTCTGGGAACGGGCGGATCGATCACCGCTCTTTGGGCAGCCGAACAGCCCCGCAAAGGTGGGCCCAATGACATTACCGTCAGCTCGCTTGGAAACGCCTATTTCACCATGCCACGCTACGCGACCGGTCTATTGCATAGCTCCCGATGAAACCTTCCGACCCTTTATCAATCAGCTACCGGGGATCAATGGAGTCCCTATCTCTCAAGACGAGGGAACGCTTTTCGTCACCGAATATAAAGCCCAGAAGGTACACGCCTTCCCTATCGACGATGGCAACGTCAAGGCCGGAGAGGGAACGTTATTCGCGGAGATCAAAACAGAAGGCTCTGAACATTGAGCCGACGGCATGGCGATCCACTCAAAGAACCAGCTCTATGTTGCTTGCTTAGGATCTGTTTGGATATTCGATACAAAAACTGAAAAGCAATCAGGGAAGATTTCGATGCCTGTTGAGAAAGTGACCAACTGCGCGTTTGTTGAAGGTGACGCCACCTTGTGCATCGCAACCCAAAAGGGCTTTTCTTAGCCCGTCGCGATTTGCGGTGACCTTCGCCTGGAACAGCCATTTTAGGAATCGATTTTGACTGACAATGCCGGGTCGAGTCTGCCTTAACATCGGGCAGTGCCTTCTCTTTCCCAGCCCAGCAAGCTCGCCAAGCTATTTTCTCTAGTCGGCCCAGGCATTCTGGTAGCCGCAACGGGAGTTGGGGCTGGAGATCTCGCGACCGCTGGGTTTGCGGGGAGCCAGCTCGGAGTCACGGTTCTCTGGGCCATCCTCGTTGGAGCTTTTTTCAAGTTCGTCTTGACCGAGGGACTAATGCGCTGGCAGCTGGCGACAGGAAAAACCCTTCTTGAAGGAGTTGCTCGTCATATGGGCCTGATTCCCGGTTGGCTGTTTCTGGCTTACTTCATCCTTTGGTCTTACTTCGTAGGTTCGGCACTCATCTCAGCAAATGGCGTTACCCTGCTGGCTTTGGTCCCCGTTTTCGATAATCCAATGACCGGCAAAATCGTTTTTGGGGCCGCTGCCAGCATTCTCGGCCTCATCCTGGCAAGAAAAGGCGGGTTTAGGCTTTTCGAGAAAGTAATGGGCGTCTGCATTCTCGTCATGTTCGTTACCGTGACTATATCAGCGGTGATCGTCGCTCCTCCCATCTCTGAAATCGCTAAAGGCTTAGTCATACCTTCAATCCCCAAACCCAATGGAGGCGGCATCGGATGGACCCTAGCTTTGATGGGTGGTGTCGGCGGAACGGTCACGATACTTTGTTATGGCTATTGGATCGCTGAGGAAGGGAGGAAAGGTCCTGAGCATCTTCCTTTCTGCCGGATCGATCTTGGCATCGGCTATTTGGTAACCGCCCTTTTTGGAATCGCAATGACCGTGATCGGTTCGACCGTCGTTGCTTCGGGAAGCGGAGCCGGGCTAATTGTAAACCTAGCGGATGCTCTGGCCGAATCTGTGGGCCCTGTAGCTCGCTGGGCTTTTCTGATCGGCGCCTTCGGAGCCGTCTTCAGCAGTCTATTGGGCGTTTGGCAATCCACACCTTATCTCTTCGCTCATCTGTGGCGTCTTTTTGTCCAAAAGGCAAATACTCAAGCGAGCTCGGCTGCAGACACAAACTCGAAACCTTATAGATTTTTTCATTATGCTCTGGCTTTCTTCCCCATGCTTGGGCTACTCGTGGAATTTAAAGAGGTACAGAAAATCTACGGAATCGCAGGAGCTCTGTTCTTGCCCATGCTAACCATCGCCTTGCTGATTCTAAATGGCCGAAAGAAGTGGACCGGAGATCTAACGAACCGACCCATGACAATAGTCACTCTTGTATCCATATTAGGATTCTTCAGTTGGATGGCTTGGCGGAGCTGGTTTGGTTGAGTAGCAGCAGCGGTCTTTAGGCTGCTGTAGCTTCATGGAGGACTGAGCCAGTCCTCCCTACCGATTTAGCCAAACATCTACGATAGCCTACTATTGATCCCAAAGAGGGAAAGGGTCGTCCAGGCGTTTCATTTCCGCGATGAGGGCAGCCTCAAGCTCGTCCCGTTTTTTGGCGTGGCGTGGATCCTCGGCCAAGTCGGTTTCCCAACGGTTTTTCCGATTGTGCTCAGCAATGTATTCGTGCGGATTTTTGGCAAGATTGAATAGCTGGGTCTCTCGAACAGTTCCATCTAAGACGTCGAACTTGACCAGCTTCCAATCTCCAATGCGAATGCTGCGCATTCCAGGCTTGGAGCCACCGCAATAGACGCCGTAGAGCGTATCCCTCAACGGTTTAGGGCTCCCTTCGAGAACCGAGAGGAAGCTTTTTCCCTCGACCGTTCCTGGTATATTGATTCCAGCCATCTCGCAAATAGTGGGAAGCGTATCCATAAGGTAGATATTCCCTTGCGCTCGTTTCCCTTTTTTCACCCCGGGACCCATGACAATGTAGGGCACTCTCCAAGTATGTTCATAGAGGTTCTGTTTTCCCTGCAATCCATGGCGCCCTATGGCCATACCATGATCCGCCGTGTAAATGATGTAGGTATTCTCTAACTCGCCCATGGCTTCCAGCTTTTCCAATACCCGGCCAATCTGAATATCGATGTTTTCACTGCAGGCGAACTGGCGGCCGATCTCGTTGCGTATGGTACGCTCGTCTCGTCGCTCCCAAACGCCGCTCACAGCTACCTCGTCCCGCAAGTTTTTATGGCCGTGATGAAAAGGATGTTCCGGCAAGTAGTTGCTAGGGAGCTCTGGTTGGCTCGGATGTACAGGCGGCAGCGAATTTTTGACTTCGTGATTCGTCGCCCCGTATTTGGCTAGCAACTCAGGCGTACCATCTCGCACATCGTGGGGATGGGAAAAGCCGAAATAGATCAGGAATGGATCGTCATCCTTTCGCTTATCGCGATCCTCCAGAAATTCCATAACGCGATCGCCGTGCCATTCGCTGCCCGTTTCCGCCGTACCGCCCCGCTTGGTCGCGTCATGGCGCACAGTGAATAGCTCATTGGCCGCCTCGTAGCTATTCCCACGCTTGCAGGTGCGCATGGTATCGTATCCAGCTCGATTGAATACAGCGGGCATGGTGTACTTCACCAGGTCGGGAGGAACGAGGGTGGGATTGGTCACGTGCGGATTTACCGTTCGACCTGGCTTGTCGGGAATATGCCAAACCGTGCGCCCGCTCATGATCATGTGTCTCGAAGGCGTACATACCCCGCCAACCCAAGCGCCCATGTGGTAGGCTCCATCGATAATTGTGCCTTCACGAGCCAAACGGTCGATATTTGGCGTATCCAAATCCGAGTCCGGATTGTAGGCTTTCAGGTCGAATGGCGATTGATCATCGGCGAGGATGAAAAGGATATTTGGTCGATCGTCAGCACTGCAAGGAATCAGCAAGCAGAGCGCCAAGAAGTAGATAGCTAGATTTGTATTCATCATATTAATTCGCTAAATTCTATTTATCCGCCCGCTGGATCTTCCAGGTGGAGACTTTCTCTTCAGCCGAAGGAACGGGCATATCCAGCGACCAAAATACGCTATTTAAAAGCATTCGCGTGAAAGACTCTTCTCCGAAATCCGTTGGATCGCCAAATGATGTACCGAATACCCTTCCTCCCCATTCATTTTCCCAGGCCCAAGCGACGATATCCGCTTCACTAGTATTTACCTGTACAGGGCCGATATCCCGTTCCAGCAGTCGCATGCGTCCCTGACCCGTTCCGATCACCAAGGGAATGCAGCCAGGCTCCAACCGGGTTAAGTAAAGCGTGCCTTGGGATGTCCAATTCGACTTGGAAACATTAGCCAAAATCGGATGCTGGCGACGCTTTTCGATGACTGATATTTCAGTCGCGCCCTGCTGGTGTACAACATAGGGGGTCCCCATGGCTCGGCGACCGAATCCATCATTCCACTCAAATCGTGGATGGTCTTTTGCATACTTAAACGAGTGTGTTGTTGTTCTAAGCCCAATGACCGGTTTCCCAGCTTTCAGATAGCGTTCTATTGGCGCCCACTCCGCATCTGGCAACTTTAAGAATCGCATGAGGAAGATCGCTGTATCCGCATCGTCTAAAGCCTCGATTCCCGGCAATACGTTTGTTGTCTGCTTTTCCGGATCCTCGCGGCCTATAATGACCGTCGTATTAAAGCCAAAACGTTCCAGCTCCTCAGCAAATGCAGGCAGCGTAAGTTCGGGCGAATAGTGCAAGGTCCCTGAAACGAGGACAACATGCGGTTTCGCCTGGGTAAACGGGGCGATAGCTAAGAGGCAAAAGATAGCCGGCAACAAGGATCTAAGTAGGGGTGTTGAGAGCATTGGATCACTAGCCAAGCAGGTGCATGGAGAAAGACAACTTCTTGTTTACCGGCTTTAGATGGATCCACACGAATGACCGTCGAGCCGACAATCGAATTTCCGCGAGTGCCAATTATATTCTTTGTGGACGCTCGGAGATCGACCGCTACCATTTGCTTTGCTAAAGGATATCGTGGTATTCATTCTACCGACGCAGATTCCCTAATGTTTGACCCAATGAAGACTTTCCCAGCTTTTCTTACCCTCCTCTGCTGCTCGTGGACCCTTGGCATCGAAATCGATCGATCCGGATTTGAATCCGGCAGAACCTTCGCATTCGATGAGACCGAAAACGGTTTTCGCCTCGAATGGCCGACGAAGCGAGAAACAGCCTACATTGAATTTCAGTTTATTCCTCGCCGCGGAAACAATCCAGCCGCGCCCCTAATTCGCGAAGTAGGAATGGATGGGAAAACGATAATGACCGATCTCGATCCGAATTACCTGTTTTGGATCGGCGAGCGCGATCTGGAAAAACGATCGGGCTGGTCCATCTTCTTCGACCGGGTGCCCACTCGGCCCTATTCTGTCGAAAAGGGATACCTTTCTCCCAACGCAGCCCGTGTCTACTCCGAAGTAAATCGGACGACTATCGAAATCGATGGTTTGGAGAGCGTCCATTTTTCCGGCTCCGTAGCATTCACTTTCTACGAGGGCAGCCCGTTTTTCAACATGGAGGCCCGCGTGTCAACCGAGCGGGAAGCAACTGCTTTTCTTTACCATGTCGGTCTGGCAAAATCGGATACGAAAAATCTCGAGCTGCAATGGATTGATCCCTTCGGCAGACCGAAATCCTCTGATATCGTCGAGGAAACCGCGAAAGTGTACGAGACGCGGTACCGGTCCCTAGCCCTCTCTTCGCCCAATGGGTCCGTAGCCATTTCGCCATTCCCTCACCAATACTTGTATCCCCTAGATTTTGCGGAAAACTACGGCTACAATTGGGCTGGGCATGAGTACCTGGATATGGTCGATGGCTTCGCCTTCGGAATTCGACAGCCAAGCATAGGCGATCGTCGATACGTGCCTTGGGTCAACGCTCCGCCTGGATCCCTGCAAAAACTGGGGGCGCTCATTTTCATTTCCAAAGGCCACGGTCATGGAAACTTGGCTACTGTTACGCGCTATACGCGAGGGGACCAGTTTAAAGAGATACCCGGCTACAAGACATTCACCAGCCACTACCATGTCGAGCATTCCCTGGACTACATAGATAAGCAGCGCGAGCAAGGCGTGGATGGCATACCCAAAGGTTTGCAACGTCCAGAATTCGTAGACGTATTCAAAAAGATGGGCGTTAATATCGTCCACTTAGCTGAGTTTCACAAAGGCGCTACCCCACGAATGGGAACTGATGAACGCTTGACTCAGTTAAAGGTCATGCACAACGAGTGCGAGCGGCTGTCCGGAAAAGGCTTTCTTCTGCTTCCCGGAGAAGAACCCAACGTTCATTTAGGCGGCCACTGGATCAGTTTTTTCCCAAAACCCGTCAATTGGGTGCTGAATCGAAATGAGGGCCAGCCATTCATCCAGGAAAGCGAGAACTTCGGCACCGTGTATCACGTGGGAAGCCAAGAAGATGTCTACGAGCTCCTGAAGCGGGAGAATGGACTAGCTTGGACCGCCCACGCCCGAATCAAAGGATCCACGGGATTTCCCGATGCCTATAAGGATACTGATTGGTTCCAAAGCGATCGGTTTCTTGGGGGCGCCTGGAAGGCAATGCCAGCCGACTACTCCCGCGACTCTCTTGGCTGGCGTGTGATCGATCTACAGGACGATATGGCGAACTGGGGACACAAGAAATACACGATTGGCGAAGTTGATATCTTCAAGATCTTTGAAGGTTACGAGTTGTTCGGTACCATGAACATCAACTACCTGAAACTCGACTCTGTTCCCGAATATAGAGATGGCTGGCAACCAGTACTAGATGTCCTGAGTCAGGGAAGATTCTTCGTGACGACTGGCGAGATTCTCATCACTGATTTCTCCATCGGCGATAAGGAAAGTGGTGACACCTTGTCCCTATGCAAATCGTCGAATATCGCCCATCTACAGGCTTCCCTTGAATGGACATACCCCCTCGATCGACTGGAAGTCGTATCAGGCGATGGAAATCGCGTCTATCGAGAGCGAGTTAGCCTGATCGACACAACCGAATTCGGGAAACGAGACTTAGATATAGAAATCGATCTGTCAGATCGAAAATGGGCTCGTATCGAAGTTTGGGATATCGCCACAAATGGCGCTTTTACCCAGCCTGTATGGATTGAGAACTACAATTGAAATAACTACTTATCCAGGTACTCGACCCAAACGTAGTAGGCGCCTCGCTCCCTCTGAGTTTCCGCGTCAGTGAACCAGGTCTGCAACATGGTTTCTCCTTTGGGAAGCTCCATCTCGAAATTGATGAACGTGTCCGTCGGCTGGAGGTCTTTTTCATCCGCGTATTCGCCCATGCGAATACGAGCTTTGCTAGCCCCTATTGGGCGCTCTGCGTCTTTGGGAAAACGCGACAGGCGAATATTGTAGCGACCCGCTTGTTGGGCATCCAATGCCCAAAAGCCGTTGACGAATAGCGAATCGTCTTCCACCAGCGACATCTTCCAAATGACCCCGCCATCGGTATGGTGCCAATCCCGGGTTGTGAACCGAGTCGGATTCTCATTAGGGGAGCCAATAAAGAATGGAGTGTACTTTCCCCCGTGGCTGGTGACATCTTCAAAGTGCTCTCGATAGGCTTTGTTTAGTTTCTCCACCACTTCCGGATACTGTTTCGCCACATTGGATTGCTGCCCAGGATCTTGAACAATATCGTACAACTCAGCATTAACCAATCGCCACCGTTCCGTGAGCACGGTCCGACTGGGATACTTCGCTTTGGGATCAACTCCAGGATGCCACATTTCTAGCTGGTCCGCTTGGCGGTTGACGAAGAGCGCCCGATCGCCCCAATCCCTTGCTTCACCTTGTAGCAAGCGGACAATGCTCTTCCCATCGAAGCTCGAATTTTCAGGAGCTTTCAAGTCGCAGAATTCAACGAAGGTCGGCAGCCAATCCAAATGCGCGGTAAGCGCCTCAACACTCCCGCCGCCTTGAAGAGTTCCGGGCCAGCGGATGAAACAGGCCACTCGGTGTCCCCCTTCGTAAGTTGAACCCTTTTTATCTCGCATGCCCGCGTTGAAGCCCCGTCCGGTTCTCGGATCGTATCCGCCACCCGTACCATTGTCGCCCATGAATACTATGATCGTGTTCTCCTCTATCCCCCAGTCATCCAATGAATCCAGAAGCCGACCCAGGTTTTCATCGAAGTTCTGAACCATCCCCAAAAACTTTGAGAGAGACTCATGCAAACCTTTGGCGAGAAAAGGATCGGAGTAGCTGGGATCTACCGTTAGGGGCCCATGCATCGCATTCAGAGGCAGATAGATAAAAAAGGGTTGTTCAAAATTGCTGGTCTTTCCCTCCTCGATAAAGCGGAGGGTTTCGTCAAAAAATACGTCTGTGCAATAGCCCTCAAATTTTTCCGCTACGCCATTGCGGTAGTAAATATCATCGAAATAGTCGTTGCCCACCGGATTGCCAATTTCGTCGACTCCCCCTGCCAAGTGGTGAACGGTGTCCTGAAAACCTCGATACCGTGGAGCATAGGGATAGGCGTCTCCCAAATGCCATTTGCCAAACATTCCCGTGCGATAACCTGAGGCGGCAAAAACATCGGCCATCGTAGTCTCATTCGTATTCAAGAGCTGCCGCCCTTCGGTCACGGCCCAAGCCCCAACCCGAACGCTATAGCGGCCAGTCATCAAGGCTGCTCGAGTTGGAGTGCAGTAAGGATCTACATGGTAGTCGTCCATACTGATGCCCTCGTCGTGCAACCGGTCCAGGTTCGGTGTTTCCAACCAAGGATGCCCGTGAACCGACATATCCCCATATCCTTGATCATCCGTGACGATGAGAATGACGTTTGGCTGAGTTCCGATCGTGAATGAGGATACGCTAAGAAAGATAGAGAACAGAAAAAAGAATTTCATTTAGAGATATTAAAGGCTAGTTGGAAAAATCGATATTAACATTGATTTCGTTCATGAAATCAAATCCCGCTTTGCGGGAGCAGGATCACGCTACACGTGAACAAGATCCAATCTTGCAACGATGATAATCTCAATTCCTGTTCGCGAAGCGATCTTTGTTACGCGTCGCGTCATTTTGCGGAGCAACTATTGAAGGGTTCAGCCTTTTGTATTGAACTCTGTATTCACGGTTCCACACAACTAATGACAAGATGGTAGGGCCGACTGTCCCTAGTCGGCTGCGTTAGTATGATACAACCGCTCGTCGGCTGCTTAGGGACAAGCAGCCCTACCGAATCAATCTAGGCGATTAACTCGCTTATCACCTGTCCGCCGAATTGCGAGAGCTGCTTGTAGCGACCGCCGTGCAGATAGGTAAGCTTGTTGTCATCGAGTCCAAGCAAGTGTAGCAAGGTTACATGCAGATCGCGAATCGGGTGAACGACTTCTACAGCGCTCTTGCCCAACTCATCAGTCGCGCCAACGATAGTCCCCTTGTTGACGCCGCCACCAGCCAGCAGCATAGTCATTGCATCTGCGTTGTGGTCTCGGCCAAGCGAATACACTCCTCCACGCTTGTTGTTATCAGGCGTGCGTCCAAATTCGCCCGTCCAGATAACCAGCGTCTCGTCGAGCATGCCCCGCTGTTTCAAATCCTTGATCAAAGCCGCCATTCCTCGGTCGACGCTCTTGATACGAGAGGTGTGGCCCTTTTCGAGGTAGTCATGGCTATCCCACCCGCCCGAGAAGATCTGTACAAAACGAACGCCTTCCTCCACTAGCTTGCGAGCCATCAAGCATTGCTTGCCGAATACAGCCGTGTCTTCATCGTTCATGCCATACATTTCCCGAACGCGCTCTGGCTCGTTCTTTATATCGATCACATCCGGAACTTCCATCTGCATGCGATATGCGAGCTCATAGCTTTCCATACGGGCAGCCAAATCGGCATGTTCCGGATGGTAGTCAGCATGCTTTTGATTCAAGAAAGCCAGCTCGTCTAGTGCCATCCGCTGATGTTCACGGGTCTTATTAGACTGCGACTTTAAATCGAGTATCGGCGAACCGGTTGGCCGGAGACGCGTGCCTTGATAATGAGCTGGCAAGAAACCATTCGACCAGTTGCCCGATCCACCTTGCGGCATAGCTAGCTCGGTCATAACCACGTAGCCAGGAAGATTCTGGTTCATGGAACCGAGCCCATAAGTCGTCCAGGCCCCAATGGCAGGGTCGCTGCCAAGACGGCTGCCTGTATTCATGTGGAACAAGGCTTCCGGGTGATTGACAGACTCCGCCTGGCATCCTCGGTAATTACAGAGCTCATCCGCGACTTCAGGATCCGCCATGTATTTCCATTGATCGCACATCTCGATACCCGACTGCCCTACCTTACGAGAGCTAAAAGGGCTGCCCACGAAGAATTTGAATGGATCCCCTTCTTTAGCCAAAGTAGATTCCGCCTTGTGCAGGCGTTGCAACTCCGGCTTGGGATCAAAGGTATCCATGTGGCCAGGACCGCCTTCCATGAAGAGCATGATCACCGCTTTGGCTTTTGCTGGCATCATCGGATCCTTCGGAGCTAATGGGCCCTTACTTAAGGTTGAAGGATTAAGGCTGAAGGCTGAAGGATAATCCTTGGCCAGCATGCTTGTCATGGCTAACGATCCTAGCGAAGCGGTTAGCCCGCAGAGAAAATCGCGTCGAGTAACAGGCGTGGAAACAGGCCGTGAGCAAATGTTATTGTGTAAGGATGAGGGCATGAAGCTTAAGGCTGAATTTTCGTATTTTGAGCGAGCTAGGCCACTAGTTCTTTTTCTTTGGCGTTCTTGATGCAGGTTGTTAAAATATTTCCGATTTCGTCGGTCTAGTTCTGAAGGTCACTGAATTTTGCCTGAGCCACGATACCCGCTTCTGTAAACAGCTCTAACCAATAGGCGGTTTCTTCCAATTCTTGCTGAGCGCCTACCGATGTGCCAGATCTCAGAAGCTGCTTACCAGTTACATGTGCAGTCGTGGATTCGGGTAGTGAAGAGAATAAACGAATGATTCTCAGGGAAAATTCCTTTGTGCGTTGTTTGATATCTTTCATCTCAATAATTCATCCTTACTCCTTAAGCCTTAGTACACGTGCACAAATTCGTTGCTGTTGAATAGTACCAGGCAGAGGTCAGCGAGGGCTCGGGTGTCAGTATCGACATCAGACGCCTTCTTGTCAGGAGTATAATTCTCGAACACCGGTAGGATCTCTTCGAACTCGAAGGGCAATCCAGAGAATTCCTCGACTAGAGATCGAGTCACGCTCGTGGGATAAGTCACAGGATCCGGGTCATGCTTTTTATGATACCCGCGCATTTCTTCAACGTAGGCAAGGGAACGGGATTTTTCTTCCTGGTCAGGCTCGCGCCCCAAGGCCAGCTCAAAGGCCCTGGTTACCCGTTCGTCGAAACTATCGTTTTCCGTCATCAGCCTATCTGCGAAAGCGATAGAGCGATCGGTTATCAAATCGCTATTGAGCATTGTAAATGCCTGCGGCGAAACGGAGGGGGCATCACGCATTTCGCAGGAGTCATTCGGGTTTGGCTGATTGAATATTTCCAGAAATGGATCCGCTTGTCCTCTTACTCGGTAAGCATAGATGCTGCGTCTATTTCGTTGCTCCGGTCTGGGCGATGGTTGATACGCAGGGGCAATTGAGAACTGAATCATTCGCGGCTGTAGAGCCACTTCCATATTGATTTCTGGCTGAATGAATACGCCGCCCATTTCGGCGTTCAATTCTCCTGTGATCTTCAGCATGCCATCCCGCAATTCCTCGGCGGTCAATCGACGTGGCGCATGGAAGGCGAGCAATTCGTTGTTCGGATCGACCGTAGCCAGCTTTTCCCTATCCGGATGCAGAGTCGATTGACGATAGGAATTCGAAAGCATGATCAGGCGATGTAGACGTTTGACTTTCCATCCTCCTTCGACGAACTCGGCCGCCAACCAATCCAGCAGCTCCGGATGAGTGGGCTTGCCGCCTTTGGCTCCGAAATTATTGGGATTCCCGGCGATCGGCTTTCCGAAATGATGCTGCCAAACTCGATTGACAAATGAACGTGTAGTCAGCGAGTTGCGTGGATCAGCAATCCATCTCGCGACCGCAGTACGACGTCCATCCATGCTGTCTTCAGGTATTGCATACGGATCCTCGATATTATCACCCAGTGGAACGCCAACAGCGCTCAAAACGCCTGGCACTACTTTATCGCCAAGGGCGGTTAAAGCTCCTCCAGTCAAGATATGGTTCTCTAGCGTGTCTTCCAGTTTATCCGGACCGACTACCCTCAGCTTGCGAGCATTGAAGTTCTTGGGAGCGGGACCGTTGTAGACGCTCTGGACCATGGGCTCATAGCGCTCCTTGCGACGTTCCCAAACCCAGTCGTCTTGCTCACGGACTTTGAGTCGCCCTTGCTCGATATAGTCCAGCCCTACATGCCTGGGCGGCTTTACATCGTCAGGCATACCCCTGCGAGTGGCATGGTCGACGTATTCGCGATTGTTTTCGTCGTACCATTTACGAGCAGCCGTTTCTCGCTTGTCGTATAATTCTTCTTTTTTCTGGACGGCAAAGCTATGTAGGCGCTCCACCATGGCCGCCCCTTCTTCCAAACCGTTCAGATTTTCTTTAGGATGAAAGGCCGTAGGGCGTTCAGCCAACTGGGTGCCTGCGAAAGCAGCGTACATGCGATAGTAGTCCTTCGTTGGTATCGGATCGAATTTGTGATCGTGGCATTTGACGCATCGCATCGTCGTAGCTAGAAAAGTCTGGCCCACTGAATTAACGATATCGTCAATGTAGATTTGTCGCGCCTCATCTTTCGGTATCATGGCCGAGTCCCAGGGACCCATTCGCAGAAAACTAGAAGCAACCATCCACTCGATCTCCTGCTCGTTGTATTCGCCTGAATCGTGAACAGCCCGCACGGCTTCCACATCGTTGTTCAAGCGATCGCGAACTGATGCGTCCGCTAGCTCATCGCCAGCAACTTGCTCGACAATAAATTCGTTGTAAGGCTTGTCCTCGTTGAACGAGCGAATCACGTAGTCCCTATAGCGCCAGGCATTCGAACGCTCATAATCGTTCGACAGACCGCCGGTATCCGCATAGCGGGCAACATCCAGCCAGTGTTGTCCCCAGCGTTCTCCGTAATGAGGGCTATCCAGAAGACGATCCACGAGCTCACCCCAAGCCTTTTCAGAGTCTCGCTCGCTAGCAGCGACGAACGCTTCGACTTCCTCAGGGGTTGGCGGAAGACCAATCAAATCGTACGTCGCTCGGCGAATCAGTTTTCTGGCGTCAGCCATCGGGGCCGGCTGGAACCCTGCTGCCTTCAACTTGGCGCCCACGAAAGCATCAACGGGATTGCCTAGCTCTTCGCTGCTGGGTACCTCTGGCTTTTCCACCGGCATGAAGGCCCACATGTCTTCCGGCTGGTACCGGCGGTAGGTCCATTCATCGATGAGGCCACCCGATGTCTTGAAAAGCATTCCCTCCTCATTGATTTCTATCTCGCGCTCAGCTATACGAATAGCTTGCTGAGTTTCCTCGTCCGGCCAAGGAGCTCCGGCATTAATCCAAGTTTCGAGATCGGCAATCTGCTGTTCGGAGAGGCGATCATTTTCCTTCGGAGGCATTTCGTAGTCACAATCCTCCCAACGAACCGCTTCCATAATAAAGCTGAATTCGGCGTCGCCGGGAATCAGAACATCGTCGAACGACTCGCCGCCACGGAGAAGCTCATCGCGAGTCGTTACGAGGAAGTCCCCCTTAACCTCCTTCGCTGGATCCCCGTGACAACCCAAACACTTTTCCATCAGCATCGGTTTCACCCTGAGAGTGAAAAGGCGATCCATGTCATGGGCTTCGTCTGTTGCCATAGCGACAGTCGAGCCAGCTATGGCTAACGTTCCCAGAATTCCGCAAATTGATTCTCTCATCTTCTACAAACTAGTATTCAAATTTTGGTTAAGGGCGGCCCTTATCGTAGAGCTTCGCGATCTCCTCGCCGCTCAAGGCGTCTCCAAAGATAGCAAACTCATCGATAGCCCCATTCAGGTTTCTCAATGAAAAGGTAGGATCGTTGCGAGTCGGCTCGTTCCAATTCCCAATGGAAGCCGCCCCGATGCGAACGGTGTCCACTATAAATTCATCGCTGATGCGATCCTGGCCGATCGCTTCTCCGTTAACATAGTGCGTGGTTGTCTGGGCATCCACATCGTAAACAGTGGCGATCTGAAACCATTTGCCGCTCATTGAAGGGTCCCAGAAACTCGGGGAATAAGTGATGTGCTTATCGGGGCGCTTGGGCCAGCTTTCTCGCTTCTTCACGGAAAAGAACAAGCGTCCATCGTTCATGATCTGCCAGTGCGGTTCATGCAATTCATGGCCATCCGTAAGAAACAAGGAATTATACATGCGATCCAGACTGTCGATACGAGCCCAGCAATAAAATGTCATCGACCGGTGTACTCCGGGAACGGATACCCTGACTCGGCTTCCCGTCGGACTGAAATTCAAAGCTCTACCGGATTCGTCCCATCGGTCCGCAGCCTTTCGGGCGCTGACGATCGTACCATGAAAGCCGGAACCAGATCCATCCAAAAGCTGGCGACTCTTGGCGTTTTCCAAATTCATCGGGTAATAGGCGATCAGCCGGGAATCGTTGGCCATTTCCTCGCTAGCCGTTTCCCATGCCTCTTTGCGAGCTTGTCGTTGTCCCAAAAACTTGCGATTGAAATCCTCTAGTCTCGGGAAGGTGGATGAAGAAAAACCAGAAGAAGAAAACTCCCCTTCTACCGTCCATCGAAGTGATTGTCCATCTGTCAGGCTACGAACATCGCTCGCGTTAGGGTGCCACTCAACCTCTCCTTCAATCACATGCATTTCCGCTCGCTCTGAGGTCACGTCCAACGCGAATTCCGTTCCCAAATCCACAACTTCGCCCGAAGCCGTATTCACCTTGAATCCTTGCGCCGCTGGAGGAACCAATACCCGTATCCGACCCTTCGTTACCGTCATTTCCATTGGAGAATGAACCTCGAACTCGGACTCTCCTTCCAGCACCACGGTGACTCCGCTGAAAAGTTCTAACTGAGCTACACCCGAATTCAATCGCAAGGCGCCCTCCGGCAACAGATCGCCTCGGTTGAGACTGACACCATCTCCCCAATCAGCTTCCAAATACTCGGACAGAACGGCAAAGCCCGCCGCGCTTGGCTCAAAATTCGAAACCGAATCCTGAAGCGTTCGCTGGCCAAACTTCCAACCAGAAACCCCTATCGCAATCAAGAGGGCTATCGAGGCAACCGTGCTGAGCCCGATGGCATACTTTCTCCAGAAAGGGACCACTGGTTCTGATCGAACGTCCCCCAACCGTTCGGACTCGATTCTCAGTCCATTTTCCAGCTTCAATCTAGCGTAGTAGCGATGCCTTAACTCCAGGTCCACACGCAGTTGGGCTTCGAGCCTGAGGAAATCGGCCTCGGAGATACCGCCATCGAGCAGCTCATCAATTAGCGTTTCCCACTGATCCTGGCTCACGCTTCCAGTCCTTTCTGAAATGCCAATCGCTTTTCGATACAAGTTTGCAGGCGATTGCGAACGCGGTGCAGGGTTACTTTCAATCCCCCAACGCTTCGTCCAATCTTTTCCCCGTACTCGCTAAGCGGCGTCTTCTTGAAATACCGATGGTAGATTAAATCGCGATCGGCCGGCTTCAACTTTTGCAAGCACTCTTGCAAGGCCATGTGATGATCGGAAATGCCTTCGAGGTTTTGGGCCATCTCTTCGGCAATGACTTCCTCCAGCTCCTCGCAAAAGACTAAACGCGAATCTTTCGCCTGCTTATAGCGGTATTTTCGGACCTGAAATCGGGCGATACTAAAGGCCCAAGCCTTGAAATTGGTGCCCAGCTCAAAATCGCTGCGCTTTTCCCAGATAATCGAATTCGTCTCTTGAGCGACATCCTCAGCGGCTCTATCGCCAGGAAGGAGAGACTCGATGTACAAATGAATCGCAGGCTGATGCTGAGTCAGCAGCGAAACGATTGCGGCCTCTGGGTCCTTAAAATCCATGGGGAACGGTAGTAACTGGATGCATATCCCTGTAAGAGAGAAAAAGTTAACAAAAATTCCGGATATTTTTTTGGTGGAGCAGAAATCTATAGGATTAGGGCGGACTTGCAGACGATCGCATAAAGGGTAGCTAGGTAAAAGTCCAATAGGTACAAAATTCGTGGGGGGACTGCTTGCGGCGACCCTACACCGAGAAGCGAATCCTCACCGATTCGGCCAATTATTGGCGATTAGCTGGCTCAGACGCTCGCGAATTTTCGCGTGCCCTTTCGTATCGCCTAGATTGTTCATTTCATCCGGATCGGAGTCATGATCATAGAGCTCAACTCCGTGCTCACTTTCATCGCCCCATTCCGTGTACCGCCAACGATCCGTACGGATGCTGTAGCCGGGCGCGCCTAGAAATAGCGTTTGCGTAAATGCGGGCCTATTCCATTCGCCTTGAGGATCTTCTAGTAAAGGTCTTAGGCTCACACCGCTCAGTCCTTCAGGCATGCCGACTCCTGCTAAATCCGCGATCGTCGGGTAGATATCGACAAACTCGACCAATCGAAGACAGTCAGATTGATTCGGCTCCAATCCCGGAACGCGGAAAATGAGCGGGGCTCGAGCGGATTCTTCGTAGAGGCTGTTTTTCCGCCACAAGCCATGCTCGCCCAGATGATATCCGTGATCGCCCCAAAGGACGACAATGGTATTATCGCGCAGCCCCAGCCGATCCACTGCTTCCAGGACTCGCCCCACCTGAGCATCGACGAACGTCACGCAGGCCTCATAAGCTAAGATGCACTCCCTAGCCTCTCGTTCAGTCGTGTGGAAGTTTGGCCAATCGGGAGTCGAGCTCAACGCCGCTGCCGGGACCGTATCGCGATAATCGTCCGGCAAGCGCGGCAAGCGCGTTTCCTCGATATCATACAAGTCGAAGTAAGTTTTCGGGGCAATGTAAGGAATGTGAGGACGATAGAAACCCACCGCCAAGAAGAAGGGAGAATCGCCCCTTTCCTCAAGAAGTCTGATGGATTCCGTTGCTACTTTGCCATCGGTTTGTTCGATGTCGGCTCCATCCGCTTTCAAATAGCCCATCGTGTCCGCTATGCCGAGCTGGGGCGTGTAGATCGTCATCAAGTTCTCATCAGCCCGATCTCTACCGATTGGGTTGACCACTTCATCCCACGAGCCCGGATCGTCTGACCCGCTTGCTCCGATATCGAGCGGGACCCGTTGATGAAAGATTTTGCCCACGCGGGCCACATGGTAACCATTTTGACGAAACAACTGCGGCAGGGTAACGGCATCCGGCGCGAGCTCTCGAAACGACATGCGATTGTGCAACATTCCCGTCTCGCTAGGCCGCAACCCGGTCAGAACGGATGTTCGACTAGGCCCGCAGGAGGGGAACTGGCAATAGGCTCGATCGAAGCGAACTCCCTCGCTCGCTAGCCGATCGATGTTCGGAGAGTGTAGCTGCTCGAATCCGTAGCAGCCCAATCGGGTATTTAAGTCGTCGATCGCAATGAAGAGGACGTTGGGCCGGCTTTCCGCAATAGCTCCAGTGACCGCAATAAAGAGAAATCCTGTCCACGAGAGGAGCATTCTAGCAAAGCAATCCAATCCACGATCAAGCATTCGAGTAATGTGCTGGATGTCGCGGCGAATGGCAATCTATGATCCCAGGCCTTTTTGATAGTAATCCTAATGCCAGCGCGATCACGAAATTCCGCAAAGGCGTCAAATCAAGTGAAAGTCAATTGCAGGAGCGGGTTTACCCCGCGATTTTGCTTGTATTGATTCATTGATTATCGCGGCGTAAAGCCGCTCCTACATCCGCAACGAAGCAAGAATTCTTGCTTCGCATGGTTTGTGTCGTATGGGCTGGAACACGTACGCGGGCGGCCGACTGAGGACAGTCGGCCCTACCAAAATTTATTCTGAGCGACCCCACCCGAAAACCCGTCGCAAATTGATTTGATTGCCGCTTCAGGTCGCATAGCGTGCTTCCCATGTTTAAAAGACGCTTTCGCTCCGCATTACTCGTCATTACTCCGCTACTGTTAGCCTTCACAGCCTTTTCCCAATTCATTGTTTCTCGTGACAATGGAGGCATCGAGTTGCCTGAGGGATTCCAGGCTTTAGTCGTCGCTGACAATGTTGGTGAGGCACGGCAAATCGCCGTTCGGGAAAACGGCGACATTTACGCTGCCTTGATGAATCCAATAGATCTGGGATACATCGTTGCCATGCGCGATACCGATGGCGACGGGGTCATGGATATCATCAAGTATTTCGGCGAGCTCGACAGCCAATGCAAATCTTTGCGATTGTATAAGGGTTATCTATACGTTGGATCGACTACCCAGATCGTCCGCTTTCCCCTCGATAAACGCCAACTCCTTCCGACGGGACCCTACGAAACCGTCGTATCCGGATTTCCAACTCCACGTAATCACCGAAGCAAAAACATAACCTTCGACGATGCAGGGTACCTCTACGTAAGCGCGGGATCGCCTGGGGACAGCTGCCAGGAAGTAGATCGCACCAAAGGTTCTCCAGGCAAGGACCCTTGCGACGAGCTCGAGCGCTATGCCGGCGTCTGGATGTTCGACGCGGATACGCTTGGGCAGAAGCAAATGGAGGATGGTTTTCACTACGCTACCGGCATTCGCAACAACGTCGCCTTCCAGTGGGACCCAGTCAAAAAGGCTTTGTATGGCGTACAAAATGGACGCGACAATCTCATGCAGAATTGGGGCGAGCTTTACGATGAGCGTGAGAGCGCTGAGCTCCCGTCGGAAGAGTTCCAACTCATCAAGCCTGGTTCGAATTACGGCTGGCCCTACACCTACTTCGATCACGAGCAAGGATCCCGTGTCATCAACCCTGAGTACGGCGGCGATAAGATAAAGCGACCGGAACCCGGCTTATACGACGACCCTATCCTCACTTTCCCCGGGCACTGGGCTCCTGTAGGCCTACAATTCTACAATGCCACGCAGTT
>MDTA01171652.1_pt1 | contig 19691 bp, 21 predicted proteins | sample 811151 | NCBI WGS metagenome assembly MDTA01 (sample SAMN05326648, study PRJNA326480) | marine metagenome | isolation source: seawater | place: Indian Ocean: South | collected 2010 | reverse complement strand
CTAGAAGTCCTCGGTAACGGTAAGCAAAAAAAATCTTACCTTCATATTGATGATTGTATATCAGCCATTGATGTTGCTATTCATAATTCAAATGAGCTTATTAATATATTCAATTTAGGTACTGAGGAATATTGCGAAGTTAATGATTCAATTAAATGGATAGTAAATGAATTAGGATTAGATCCTTTGCTAGAATACACTGGTGGGGATAGGGGATGGGTCGGCGATAACCCATTCATATTTTTAAATGTAGAAAAAATTAAAAAGTTAGGATGGATGCCAAAATATTCAATTCAAGAAAGTATATTATCAACATTAAGGTACCTTAAATCTAATGATTGGCTTTTAAAAAAATGAAAATCTGTGTTTTAGGACTATGGCATTTAGGAAGTGTAACTGCTGCCTGCTTATCAAAACTAAATCATGAGATTGTTGGTCTAGATTTTGATAAGAGCATTATCAAAAATTTAAAAGTAAACAAACCACCAATTGCTGAGCCGAAGGTATCTAATTTAATTAAAATTGCTCAAAAAAAAGGAAAATTAAAGTTCATTGATAGTATTAAAAATTTTCCAAAACAAGTTGACTTCTTATGGGTGACTTACGATACGCCGGTCAATAACAATGATCATTCAAACATTAATTATGTTTTAGATAATATTAAAAAAGTAATTCCAATATTAAATAGAAAAACAAAAATAATAGTTTCATCTCAGATGCCAGCAGGAACAATAAGAGAGTTTAAAAGTAAAAATAAATTAGAATTAGACTTTATTGTGATCCCAGAAAATCTAAGACTTGGCAATTCTGTAAAATCTTTTTTTGAACAGGAAAGATTGGTAGTTGGTATTGAAAACAAGAGACTAATAAAAAAATTAAAAACCTTATTAATGCCAATATGTAGCAATCTTATTTTTATGAAGACTGAGTCTGCAGAAATGACAAAACACGCAATTAATTCATTTTTAGCAATGAGTATTTCATATGCAAATGAAATAGCTTCACTTTGTGAAATTGTTGGAGCAGATTATAAAGAAGTTGAAAAAGGAATGAAATCAGAAGGTAGAATTGGCTATAAATCTTATTTAAGAGCTGGAGGACCTTTTGCAGGAGGTACCTTAGCAAGAGATGTTGAATTTTTAAAGTTAATCGCAAATAAAAAAAGAAATTCTTATAATAACAAATTAATTTTAAGTATCAAAAAAAGTAATCAGCTTCATAAAAAATGGATCATAAATAAACTTGAAACATTATATTCTACACTAGAAGATAAAAACATAGCTATTTGGGGTCTTTCTTATAAAGAAGATAGCGATACTTTAAGAAGGTCAATTGCCATTGAAATTGGCAATAAACTAATTGAAAAAAGAGCAAAATTAACTCTTTTTGATCCACTCATCAAAACAGCGCCAAAAGGATGGAGTGATAAAATTAAAGTTCATAACGATCTTAAGAAAACTTTAAAAAATTGTGAAATTATTGTTGTATGTACTTATTCAAGACAGTATGAGAATATTACAAGTAAAATTTTTACTAATAGAAAAAAAATAACAGTACTAGACCAAAATTCTTATTTAAAAAAAATCAGTAGATCGAAAAAATTAAAATATTTTACCGTAGGTTCAAATTAGCATGAAATATGATTTCAAAAATAAGAATATAATTGTAACAGGAGGTACCGAAGGGTTTGGAAAAAATATCATAGAAAACCTTATTAATAATGGTGCAAATATTTCATTTTGTGCCAGAAACCTTGAGCAAATTGACAAAATGCAAAAATCTTTTGAGAGGTTAAAAAAAAATAATCAAAAAATTATATCATCAAAAACAGATATCTCGCAAAAAGAAGAAGTTGAAAGCTTTATTAAATTTACAATAAAAGAATTCTCCTCGATCGATGTATTAATTAATAATGCAGGAGTTTACGGACCGATCGGACCTATAGATACTGTATCTTGGGATGAATGGGTTTACGCTCTAAATATAAATTTAATTGGATCTATTTTAATGATAAGGAGTTTGATACCTGCTTTTAAGGCACAAAAAAAAAGTAAAATAATTCAAATTTCTGGAGGTGGAGCAACCAATCCTATGCCGAATTTTTCATCATATGCAGTATCGAAAACAGGTATTGTAAGATTTGTTGAAACCATGTCATATGAATTAAAAAATTATAATACCTATATAAATGCAGTTGCACCTGGAGCATTAAATACAAAAATGTTAGATAAAGTACTTCAGTCTGATCCAAAAAAAGTTGGAGATGAATTTTATAATAGGTCAGTCGAGCAAAAAGAGACTGGTGGAGCAGGTTTCCAAAAAGGTATAGATTTAATAAATTTTTTAATTTCAGACGCAGGTGATGAAATTACTGGTAAGCTGATAAGCGCTCAATGGGACAACTTTGAAATGTGGGCAGATAATATAGAAAAAGTCTCAAAAAGTGATGTCTACACCCTAAGACGAATTGTCGGAAAGGACCGCAAATTAGATTGGGGAGATAAATAGTGAATATAGGAATAATTGGCCTAGGATTAATTGGTAAAAAGCGTGCTAAATATTTAGGAAAAGGAAAACTTATTGCATACGCAGATATTTTACCAGCATCAAATATTACTAAAGAATTAAAAAATATTACTTTTTATTCAAATTGGAAAGATCTAGTTAATAACAAAGAAATAAATTTAGTAATTGTAGCAACTCCTAATAATTTAATTTATGAGATAAGCTTAGAGTGCATCAAAGCAAATAAACATTTGCTTATCGAAAAACCAGCTGGAGTCAATTCTAATGAAATATTAAGCCTAATTAAATATTCTAAAGAAAAAAATATCAAAGTACATGTAGGATTTAATCACAGATTTCACCCATCTATTTTGAAAGCAAAAGAACTGGTCGAACAAAATAAACTTGGTGAATTAATGTTCATAAGAGGTTTATATGGACATGGAGGTAGATTAGGGTATGAAAAGGAATGGAGGGCAGATCCAAAAATTTCAGGTGGGGGAGAAATAATTGATCAAGGATGTCACTTAATAGACTTATCGAGGTGGTTTTTTAAATCAGAGTTTGAAACTATTCAATCAAGTGCAAAAACATATTTTTGGAATATGGAAGTTGAAGACAATGGATTTATGATTTTAGAGACAAAAAATAAACAGACCGCTTTTTTGCATGTTAGTTGTACAGAGTGGAAAAATATGTTTTCTCTAGAAATTTACGGAAAAGATGGGAAATTAAAAATTAATGGGCTTGGAGGAAGTTATGGAACAGAGGAATTAATATATTACAAAATGCTTCCTGAAATGGGTCCGCCTGAAAGTAAAAAATGGATATTTGATGGCGAAGACTTATCATGGCAAAAAGAGATTGACGATTTTTATAACTCAATTCTTAATGATACTGAGCCCTCTATAACACTTCATGATGCACAAAGATCTTTGGAAGTGATAGAGAAAATATATAAGGATAACCAATATGATTATAATTCGTAGTCCACAAAGAATTTCTATTGGAGGAGGAGGCACGGATCTTAAATCGTATTATTCTCGTTTTGGTGGAGAATTTATATCTGCAGCAATAGATAAATACATATATGTAAGCATAATAAAGCCATTTAAAAATGGAATATATCTTAAATATTCTGATAACGAAAAAGTAACAAAAATAGGGGATATTACCCATCCAATATTTAGAGAAGTATTAAAAAAATATGAGAGTTCTAACAATCAAATCGAAATTACAACTTTAGCCGACATACCCTCAGGAACTGGTCTTGGTTCTTCAGGAAGTTTTACAACCGCTCTCATAAAGGGCCTTCATTCATATAGGTACCTTGATATAAGCAAGCGAGATTTAGCTGAGGCAGCTTGTGAAATTGAGATTGATATTTTAAAAGAACCTATAGGTAAACAAGATCAATATATTTCTTCATTTGGAGGGATCAAACAATTTGAAATAAATAAAAAAGGAGATGTAGTTGTGAAAAATTTAAGTATTTCTCAAGAAACACAGACTAATCTTGAAGAAAATCTACTTCTTTTTTTTACAGGCTATACTAGAAAAGCCTCAAGCATTCTTCAGGATCAAGACAAAAAAACAAGTAAAGAAGATAGTTTTATGTTAGAGCAAATGCATTTTGTAAAGGAAATGTGCTCAAATATACGATTAGCTCTTGAGAAAGGCGATGTCGAGAAATTTGGTGACCTTCTTAATAGACATTGGCAGGAAAAAAAGAAAAGATCTGAGAATATGAGTAATGATAAAATTGATCAATATTATGAAATTGCCCTAAATAATGGTGCCATAGGAGGTAAAGTAGTTGGTGCTGGAGGAGGCGGTTTTCTTTTGTTTTATGCAAATGACGCAAGAACTTTAAGAAAAAAATTATCTAGTTTAGGACTTAGCGAGTTAAGATTTAGATTTGACTTTGAAGGTACAAAGCAAATCAACATATGAAGCTTCAAATTATAATTATTGCTGGGGGCTTAGCAACCAGATTGGGAACACTAACTTCAAATAAGCCTAAATCACTAATAGATATTAATGGTGATCCATTTATTATTCACCAATTAAGATATTTAAAAAATCAAGGATTTAAAAAAATTCATTTATGTTTGGGGTTTTTAGCGGATCAAATAATTACAACATTAAAACACTTTAATTATCTAGATTTGAATATTACTTATTCACTAGATGGAGATAATCAATTGGGAACTGGAGGGGCCTTAAAAAATGCCTTAGATAAATGTGAAGATTATTTTTTTGTTCAATATGGCGACAGTTATCTGCCTATAAATTATTCAAAAATTTACGATTTCTTTGTTATGAATAAAAGTCAAAGCAATATCCTAACAATATATGAAAATAATAGTATGTATGATAAAAGTAATGTGATCTATACTGCAAATAAAATATTTAAATATGATAAAAATTTAAATAGTGCAGAAATGAATTTTATTGATTATGGGTTATATTTACTTAAAAAGGACGAAATTATACCTATTTTAGAAAATAATATTTCTGACTTATCAGAAGTTTATAAAATACTAATTAATGAAAATAAAATGATACCGTATATAGTAAAAGAAAGATTTTATGAGATCGGCAAACCAGAGGGAATAGCAGATATGAAAAAATACATAGAGAGGCTTCCATAGTGTCATTTTCAAAAAAACACCTTGATGAAGCAAAAAAAATCATTGAACTGTTAGATTCTGAACAGATCGAAAAACTTGCTGGGGATCTATCTATAATTAAAAAAAATAGCGGAAGATTATTTTTTTTAGGAGTTGGTGGTAGCGCTGGAAATTGCTCACATGCAGTTAACGATTTTAGAAAGATTGTTGGTATTGAGTCATACTCCGCTACAGACAATGTCTCAGAATTAACTGCGAGAACTAATGATGAGGGTTGGCATTCTATATTTATTGAATGGTTGAAGGTAAGTAAATTAAGTAAAAATGATGCCATATTCATTTTTTCAGTTGGGGGAGGCAATTTAAAAAAAAATATTAGTCCAAATCTAATAAATGCAATTGATTTTGCTTTGAAAAAAGATGCAAAAATATTTTCTATAGTAGGGAGAAACGATGGCTATGCTGCTGAAAAATCAAATTGCTGCATTATAATTCCAAATGTAAATAGTGAAGCAGTTACACCTCATTCCGAAGCTTTTCAATCTGTACTATGGCATTTATTGGTCTCTCATCCTAAATTAAAATCAAATGAAACTAAATGGGAATCGGAAAAAAATACATAGTTATACTTTCTAAATTGTATGAAAAAAGCAATCTTTTTTGATCGAGATGGTGTTCTTATAAAAGCAAAAGTAAAGTCTGGAAAGCCATTTGCAGTAAATGATAATAACAATATTGAATTTACAACAAACGAAATAAGTCTATTTAAAAAACTAAAACTGCAAGGTTATTATTTATTTCTCTTTACTAATCAACCAGATGTAGCAAGAGGAATAGTTTCAAAAAATATAGTTGATATTATTAATGCAAAGGTAGCAAAAAGATATTTATTAGACGATGTATTTGTTTGTTATCATGATGATATTGATAATTGTTTGTGTAGAAAACCAAAAGATGGTTTAATAACTACTGCAAAAGAAAAGTATGATCTAAATCTAGAAAAGTCTTTTGTTATAGGTGATAGATGGAGGGATATTGATGCAGCAGAAAATAGTAAGTGTAAATCAATATTTATTGATCATGGTTACACAGAAAAAAAACCGAAGGGATATGAATTTAAATCTAATAGCATAAATGATGCAATAGTATTTATATTAAAAGCACAAAATGAATAATTTAAATTTAAATATTAAAATATTTGCTGATGGAGCTGATGAAAAAGAAATGTTTCGTCTATACGAGAGTGATTTAATAAAAGGATTGACAACTAATCCAACACTTATGCGGCAAGCTAAAATTATTGATTATGAAAAATTTGCTCGCAATATATTAACAAAAATAAAAAATAAACCAATTTCATTTGAGGTATTTGCCGATGATTTTGAAGATATGGAAAGACAGGCCATCAAAATATCAGAATGGCAAGAAAATGTTTATGTAAAAATACCAATAACAAATACAAAAGGACAATCATCGCATGAATTAGTCAAAAACCTTACTGATCGAGGTATTAAGGTTAATGTGACAGCAATCATGACAACTGATCAAGTAGAAATTGTATCTAAAGCATTAAACCCAAAAGTACCAAGTTATATATCCATTTTTGCAGGTAGAATTGCAGACACAGGAATAGATCCAAGTCATACAATTTCTTCGTCCCTTAAAATATTAAAAGGAAATAATAACTCAGAAATTATTTGGGCCAGTCCAAGAGAATTATTAAATATAATTCAGGCTAACGAAATTGGCTGCCACGCAATTACTGTAACTACATCATTACTGGATAAACTCAAACTTATTGATTATGATTTAAAAAAATACTCACTCGACACTGTTAAGATGTTTTATGAGGATGCTTTAAAATCTGGATATTCCATTTAATTTAGGGCGATAATATGGAGATAAGTTTTATTCTTCCAGCAAAAAAACTAGATATCTACCTTTTAGATCACATTAAAGTTTTAATGAATTATAACGGTGACTTCGAAGCATTAGTCATTGTAGACAACCTAAGCCCTCCATACCTTAAAAAAAAAATATTATCTAAAATTAAAGGAACAAAAATAAAGATATTAAAGAATAGAAAAAGAGGAAGAATATCAGCTTTGAATTATGGCTATTCAAAATGTAAAGGTAAAATTATTAAATGTATCGATTCGGATGATAAACTCATGGATAGTTTTTTTAAATACATAAGCGAGTTAAAAAAATATGAAGCACACTGTCATAATGCAATTATTAGCAGTAAGAATCTAGATAAACTAGTTACATATACTTTTAATCCTTTAATTCTCAAAAAAGATTATAAGTATTTAGTTGAAAATATGATTTCCAGTCCAAGGTGGTCATGGTCATTTAAGAGAAAAATTGCAAATAAAGTATTTCCAATACCAGAAAATCTGTTTGCAGAAGATTTTTGGTTTACGTTCATAATAAAGAAACATTCTAAGAATATAAAATTTATAAACAAAGAATTATATGCATACAGACAGCACTCAAATAATGAGTGGGGTGGGGTCATGAACTTTGAAGAAAGAGTTGTTAAGCAAAGATCTAAGTGGCTTATAAATGAAATAAATCAACTAAAAGTACACAAAAAAATTTTACAAGTTAAAGATAACGACTTTAATAAAGCTGAAATTTATCACAACGCTCTTTTAAAAAAATCAAATTTTTTTGAGATTTTTCAATTAAAAATTGATTTTATATTTAAAATTAAACTCTTAATAATCTTATATTTTCCAAGATCAGCAACATCTGTGATAAAGTTTAAGTGGTATCTTGATAAATATAGATAAACTCTAGAATGAAAATTTCATTAAACAAGTTAATCATAATTAGTTTTTTTTTTTATTATAATTCTATCTCCAATCAATTATAAAATAATAAGTTTTATTCGGCCCGCAGATTTAATTTTATTTTTTTTTTCTTTGATCTTATTAACTAAAATTCAAATTAAAAGAGATTATTTAATCCTAATCACACTGCCTATTACTATTATAATATTTAGTACTCTTTTGTCTTTTAATGATTACAAAGAGGAATTTTTAAGTAGTTCAATTTTTCTCTATAAGTTAATAATAATTTATATTGTTATAATGGGAACTATCTATGTTTGTGAAAACGGTAAAGCAGAAAAATTAAATAAGATTTTATTTTTAATATTTATTTTCTTAATTATTTATTCATTTATTTACTCTGCAATGATATATTTTGAATTTATTGTTGGAAATAAGAGAATATCTTATCCATTCACTGGTTATGAGGATAGACTAAGATCAGATGCACATTTATATGGAAATTATTTAGTTTTAAACCTAATAATTTACGTCTTATATTGGATAAAAAAATTTAATCATAGCTTTATTACTTCACTCGCTATCCAAGTGACTTGCATTTCTGCAATAGTATTAACAGGAAGTAAAAATCCTTTATTAATTTTGATACTATTTTATTCAGGTCTATTAAGTATTTATCTCTACAAAAATTTATTACTAAAGATTAATCTTTGGAAGGCACTTTATATTTTCCTATTTTTCATCCTTTTATACTTTCTTTACATTCTTTTCGATCAATATATTGAATATCTATATTATTTACTTGTTGATTTTATCTATACAAATCAATATCACCTTTTAGTAACTAGAGTTCTATATTTTATACAAAATCCTTTTAACGATGATAGTGCCCTAGGAAGAATAAACAATCTTATATATGCATTACAAATTTCAGAACCATATTATTTTATATTTGGAAAAGGCCTTAACGGTGAATTTAGATTTTTCGATGGAATACATTCAGTTGTGATTGCACTAGGGGGCTTAAGTCTTCTTTTTGTATTTATTATAAATTTTGCTTTGATTTTGGGTAAAATTATTTTTGTCAAAAAATTTAATAGCTACAAAATATTATTTTTAATCTTTATATTTTTTGTATTGCTTTCTAATCTCATTACTGAATTCATTTTTGTAACAAGATGGATGATACCAATTATAAGTATATCAACAATTCTTTACTTTCATAGTTTTGAAAATTACAAAATAAAAAAAAAGCATGTCTCTTAAAGTATCAATTATCACGGTAAGTTATAATTCTGCAGAAACTATTGAAGAGACCATTCGCTGTGTATTAAACCAAGACTATCAAAATATTGAATACATTATTATTGATGGAGAGTCAGACGATGATACTTTAAATATAATCAATAAATACAAAAATGAAATTGATATTGTAATTTCCGAGAAAGATGCAGGAATTTATGATGCTATGAATAAAGGAATCAAAATGGCAACAGGGGATATCATAGGTATTTTAAATTCTGACGATACCTATATAAATGAAAAAGTATTAACTAAAGTTTGTGATTATTTTTCATTTAATAGATCAACTATGGGCATATATTCTGATTTATATTATGTAAAAAAAAATAAACTTAATAGGGTCTGGGAAACCGGAATAGTTGATCAAAAATCAATATCAAAGGGAAATATTATTCCTCATCCTACTCTCTTTCTAAGAGATATTGTTTACAAAAAATGTGATTTATATGATTTAGCTTACGGTAACGCAGCTGATTTTGAATTTATAGTAAGAATAATATCGAAATATAAAATTCAATTAGATTACTTAAAATTTTTTTCTGTAAAGATGAAATTGGGTGGATCATCAAACAGAGAATTAGTTAGTATTTTAAAACAAAATAGGCAAATTATTAAAATTTTAAAAAAATACAATATACGATTCTCATTATCATTTTTTTTTCTGTATAAAATTCTTAATCGATTTAATCAAAAATTAAAAAGGTATTTTAGTGAAAAGAGCTATTGAAATTATGATTTCAATTATTTTTGTTATAATTATTTTTCCACTAGGATTAATAGTATCTTTAGTAATTTTTATTGATGTAAAGGATAACCCATTCCATTTCTCAAAAAGAGTAGGTATGAATAATAAATTATTTAATATGCCAAAATTTAGAACTATGAGGCAAGATACACCTCAGGTAGCTACTGATTTATTAAATGAAAAAAAATATATTACACAAAGTGGTAAGTTTTTAAGAAAATATAGTATTGATGAACTTCCACAGTTTCTATCAGTTATAAAGGGCGATATGAGTATCATAGGACCTAGGCCTGCTCTTTTTAATCAAAGTGAGTTAATTAAGAAAAGAAATTTGAAAGGTATAGATAAATTAAAGCCTGGAATAACTGGATGGGCGCAAATTAATGGTAGAGACAAAATTTCAGTAGATGAAAAAGTTAAATTAGATCAGTATTATTTAATGAATAAATCTATTATTTTAGATTTAAAAATTATATTCTTGACCATTTTTAATGTAGTCTTGAAAAGAAATATTTCTCATTAAAAAATGAACATAAGACAAATAGTTGATAAGTTAAGTAAATTAAATAAAAAGATAATATTATTATTAAATGATTTAATTATAGCAGTTTTAGCGACTTATATTGCGATATCACTTCGCATCGACACTCTTAATATCGATATAGTTTTTTACCAGAATGCATTTTTTATTTTTCCTCCACTTGCCGTTATTATTCTATTTTATTTAGGTGTTTATAACATTGTACTAAGATTTAGCAGTGAAAAGGATTTACAATTAATTTTTTTCGCTATTTTTATCTATTCTGTTTGCATTGGGATGATATTTATTTTAAAAGATTTATCCCCCGTTCCGAGATCATTAGTATTTATACAACCCATCATTTTTTTTGTTGGAATAACATTAAGTAGGGCTCTAATTTCTTATATTCTGAGAATCGACAAAAAGGGTTCTAAGGAAATTATATGTTTATTATACGGTGCAGGGCAGGCTGGCGCTGAAACACTTAATTCACTCAAAAGATCAAGTAAGTACCAGGTCATGGGATTTATTGATGATAGATCAGACCAACAGAATCGTAAAATCGATGGAGTAAAAATATACTCCTTTCAAGAGTCTCTTAAATTAATCGAGAGGCGTGTTATTGATGAAGTTATTTTAACTATGCCACATATTAAGAAATCGAGACGTCAAGAAATTATAAATATTCTCTCCAAGTATAGATTAAGGGTAAGATCAATACCTTCAGTAGATGATTTAATTAGTGGAAATAAAAATATTTCTGAAATTCATAATCTTGAAATTAATGATTTTCTTAATCGTACGATTAATTTTCATTCAGAAAAAGTTTCTAAATTTTATCAAAATAAAATTGTTATGGTTACTGGCGCCGGTGGGTCAATCGGCTCTGAATTGTGTAGACAAATAGTTTCACACAGTCCTTTAAGAATCATACTCCTAGATCACAGTGAATTAAATTTATTTAATATATTTAACGAGTTAATCCATAAAACCAATGTCACAGAGATTGTTCCTATTTTAACAAGCGTTAATAAAATTCAAAGACTAGAAATTATTTTCTCAAAATATAAACCCGAATATGTACTTCATGCTGCTGCCTATAAACATGTACACTTGGTTGAAGAAAATATTATAGATGGTGTTGAAAATAATATATTTGGAACAATAAATATTATTGATTTATCTTTTAAATATAATGTATCAAAATTTTGTCTTATTTCCACAGATAAAGCAGTCGATCCTGAAAATATAATGGGTAAGACTAAACGGATTGGAGAATTGTACTTAAAACATAAATCAAGAGATGGAAGCAAAAAAATAGAAACACATGTTGTAAGATTTGGAAATGTTTTAGGTTCATCTGGATCAGTTTTTAGAATCTTTTCTGAGCAAATTAAGAATGGAGGACCAGTCTTACTTACACATAAAGATGTGACAAGATATTTTATGACAATTCCAGAAGCCGTAGGATTAATATTATTTTCGTCAACTTTTAAATCTTTTGGAAAAATTTATATTTTAGATATGGGCGATCCAGTAAAAATCTATGATCTTGCTAAAAAAATGATATCACTTTCAGGATATTCTTTGAAAGACGATAAAAATGAATATGGAGATATTGAAATCAAAATAATCGGATTAAAAAAAGGAGAAAAGTTACATGAAAAACTTGCTTATTCTGATAACTTGCTTTCAACAACAAATAAACACATATTAGAAGCAAAAGAAGATGGAGAGATTGACCATAATTTTAAAAAAGATATTGATGAATTAAAGTCGATATTACTGCAAGGAGATGAGATTAGTGTGAGAGAGCAAATAGAAAAATTTAAAATTATTTGATTTAAATATGTTTTATCGCTTAAAAATATTCATTAAACTTTTTATTTTTTTTATCTCTCGATTTACATACGATATTAAAATTTGGAAATCAATTCTCGCATATTATAGATCATATATTTCAAAAAAAAATTTTATTGATACTATTTCAATAGATAAAATTATTGATTGGAAAAAAATATCATTAACAATAAAAAAATTAAATTTATCTAGTGGTAATGTCTCAAGACTAGAGATGTTAATTATTACCGCATTTGCTTCAACGTTAAATGATGGAGAAAACTTTTTAGAAGTAGGAACATTTAATGGTAATACAACGATTAATTGCGCTCTTAATATGAAAAAAAATTCAAAAATAATTACAATTGATCTTCCTGAGGATGCAGAAATTGAAAATATTGATCGTAAAGATGAGTATTTAGAATATGACAAAAAATTAATTAAAGATTTTAAAAGAAAAGATAAAGATTTTAAAAATTTCAATAATATTAATCAAATTTATGCAGACTCAACTAAATTGAATTTTGGTTTATATGATTTTTCAATAGCTTTTATTGATGGTGGTCATGATTATGAAACTGTTAAGTCTGACACTGAAAATTGTATCTCTTTTATAAAAAAGCCCGGCGTAATACTCTGGCATGACTACGATGTGACAAATCCTGTAGGAAAATATTTACATTCTATTTCCAAAAAATATGATATTAAATGGATAGAAAATACTCGATTGTGTATTCTTAAATTTAGATAGATATTTATGAACAAAGAAAATGATAAAACTTATAATTTAAAAACGCTTATCTCATATATAAAGAATAACTTTATAACCGTTACAAGTTTGATTCTGGTGTCTGTGATAATTTTCACCTATTTTTATATAAATAGTCCACAAGAATATAGGGCTGACATAAAAATTTATAAAAAAGCAGAATTAGAAAATAATCTAGACACATCTAATGTAAAAAATTTAACGTATGACTTCAGCACTGAAAAGTTATTTGAACTTTTTAAAACAAATATACAAGACGAGAGGAAAATTGAAGAAATTTATCAAAATTTTATAAAAAAAAATAATTTAATTAATGCTAAATTTCCGAATAAAATTTTTCCTTATTTTCAATTTGATTTGAGGCCAGAATATCTATCTATTACTTTAAAAACAGAGAGCAGTCTTCTATCAAAAGAACTTTTAACTTACACAATACCAGAATTGAATAATATTTCTAAGAATAACTTAATAAATAGATTAAAATCAGATCTTGTATATCAAGATTTGGTTAAAGGTCGATTTTATGAAATAGAGAAAGAACAAAATACTGCTCGGCTCAATTCAACTACAGATGAAATGCTAGATATTGAAGAAACTCTCTCAAATCAAAAAAAAAATATAATTAATATTCTTGAGCAAAATATATCAACTGCAAAATTATTAGGGTGGAAAGATCCACAAATTGACATACTGTCATCATTATCACATAAAGATGAAAATAGTATCGTCATTGAAGAAACATTTGCGGTATCAAAATTTTTATCAAGTAATTTCAATAGTTATCCAGCCTATCTATTTGGTTACGATATATTAAATTCAATAAAACAGAGTGTTTCTGATAATGCTAATATCTATTCAATTGATAATATTATTTTTAATGAAAGTAAGAAAATAAGTAATCTTGAGAGAGAAAATGAAAACATATATTTAGCCGAATTAGAAAAAACTTACTTTACAGAAACTCTCGTAATAAATTTTATCAAAGAACAAATTAATTCTGGCGAGTTTCGTTTAGTAAATTTTAATATAAGTTCAATTTCTCTGGAAAAGACAAAATTTGCCTATGCTCTCTATCTATTAGTTGCTATTTTATTTGGCCTAGTTTTCTCCCTGTTATATTTATTTATCAGAGATATCTCCATTACAAATATTTCTGATTAGAAATGTGGAAAGTTAAGAAATCAAAAGTTCATGGAACAGGAGTGTTTGCCACAAAAGATATAAACAAAGGCACAAAGATCATTCAATACATTGGAAATAAAGTAACGAAAGCCGTTGGGGACAAAATTTCCGAAAAAAGAATCGAAAAATATTTGCATTCAAAAACTACAGGGTCTGTTTATATATTCGAATTAAATAGTAAATATGATATTGATGGTTCACCGTTATACAATAAAGCAAGGTATATCAATCATTCATGTAATCCAAATTGTGAAGTAGATATAATTAGAGGAAAAATATGGATAATTTCAATAAAGAAAATTCTAAAAGGTGATGAGCTTTCATATGACTATGGTTATGACTTTGATAAAGATGATTTCAAGGATCACAAATGTAATTGCGGATCATCTAATTGTATCGGATATATAATTAGTAAAGATGATTGGCCAAAATATAAAAGATGGAAGATAAGACTAAAGGCAAAGTAGACTCTGTTTTGGAATCATTATTTAATAAATATGGAAAATATTTAATTTATTTCCTCCCTTTTTTTTTGCTAACAGGGCCCTTTTTACCTGATCTCTCAATTTCATTACTAGGAATAATTTTTATATACTTATCTCTAACAAGAGATTTAAATAAGTATTATAAGAATTATTTCACAATTTTATTCTTTTTATTCTATTTATATTTATTAGTAGCATCATTTTTTTCTTTAGATCCATCACTATCGTTTAAGTCAATTATATTTTACTTTAGGTTTATATTTTTAGTTTTAATTGTCTGGTATTTTATAGATGTAGATCGTTCGTTTATTAAAAATTTTGGCTATTTTCTAATTGCAGCTTTTTTATTTGCTTTATTTGATGGTTATTACCAATATTTATATGATGAAAGTATATTTGGTTATACATCAAAATTAACACGTTTGACTTTGCCGTTTAATGATGATTTGTTGCTTGGATCCTACATTTCTAGATTATTTCCGTTACTATTTGGATTAATAATTTTCAGCCATTTTAATTCAAAATACTTTTTATTAATTTCATTCTTATTTTTAGTGTTATGCGATGTTCTTGTATTTTTATCAGGAGAAAGGACTGCTCTTGGCATATTGATTATTGCCACTGTATTTGTTGTAATATTTATTGAAAAGTATAGAAAAATCAGAATCTTTTCGTTTTTATTTTCATTAACTATAATCAGTATCATTGCAATTTATAGCCCTGAAATTAAAACGCGCAATATTGATTATACAATAACTCAATTAGGATTAGAAAACAATAACACACAATTTCAAGAAGAAGGAAAATTGTTTAATAAAGTATATTTATTTTCAGAACAACATCACAGTATCATCAATACAGCATTCAATATTTTTCAAGATAATTTATTATTAGGAAGTGGACCAAATTCATTCAGAGTTCTTTGTGATAAAGACGAATATTCATTCGATGAACAATCGTGTTCAACACACCCACATAATAATTTTGTACAAATATTATCTGAACTTGGACTGGTAGGCTTAATATTCTACTTAATGCTTTGTATTATATTATTCTTTTATTTCTTTAGATTTAAAATAGATGTAAAGAAGAGTAATTTGGATGGACCAGGAAGGAATTTTAAAATTTGCTTATTTGCATGTTTTTTAATTACTATCTTTCCATTTCTTCCCAGTCAGAATCTCTTTCATAATTGGATAAATATTATTTATTATTTGCCAATTGGATTTTATTTAGGGATTATGCAAACTAGATAACTATCCTAGTTTATATCGACTGATTTTATTTTTTTAAAAGGGTGTGCCAGTCCCTTTTCTTCACTAAACTCAATTTGTTTCTGTCTAACTAGTGAATTCTTTTTTTGTTTTTCAGTTCGCGTATTAAAACAATAGGGACACGATACACCTTTTACATATTTATTTGATTTGGTATCAATTCTTGTTATTGGCATTCTACATCCATAACATTGAAGATACTTACCTGGTTTTAAATTTTTATTTACTGTAACTCTATTATCAAATACAAAACATTCCCCCGACCATTTTGATCTAGCTTTATCTTTCTTTTTATAATTAATATAATTTAAAATTCCCCCATCCAACTGATAAACATTTTTAAAACCCTTAAGCCTCATGTATTCTGCTGCTTTCTCGCATCTTATTCCACCAGTACAATAAATTCCAATTTCATCTAATTTTTCTAATTTCAATTCGTTTAATTTTTTGGGAAAATCTCTAAATGATTTAGTGTGTGGATTTATTGCATTTTTAAATTTTCCAATTCTTATTTCATATTCATTTCTAGCGTCAATTAATTTTACTTTTTTATTACTCAAAAACTTGTCCCAATTTTTTGGACTTAAATGATTATTACTAAACTGTTTTGTTTTGATTTTGCCCTCACCCATAGAAATAATTTCTTTTTTAAGTCTTACTTTCATTCTATTAAATGGCATAAAATTTACATCATTTACGTTAAAATGTAGTTTACGTATTTTTAATTTATTTTTTATAAAAGCAATACATTTCATAATATTTTGACTAGTACCGGTTAACGATCCATTAATACCCTCTTCTGAAATAAGTATTGTACCTCTTACAAATCTTTTTTTTAAAAAATTATCTAAAATAAATTTAATTCTATTTTTATTCTCGATTTCTACAAACCTATAGAATGATATTAATTGTAAATTTGTTTTTTCTTTAATTTCCATACATTATATAATCAGCTTATCCTCAATTTGAATTGAATTGCCTGTTTAATGAGAACTGATATATACTAGTAGAAGTAAATCAACAAATATCTTTAAATATGCGATGTCAAAAAAAGCTTTAATCACTGGAGTTTCAGGTCAGGATGGCGCATACCTGGCAAAACTACTATTAGAAAAAAATTATCAAGTTTTTGGGGGTGAAAGGCAAAATGCTAATCGCAATCTTTGGCGATTGAGAAAACTTAAGATTGATAAAGATGTTAAAATAATCCCTTTTGAGATGCTTGAAGAAAATAACATTAACAGAGTTGTTAGAAGTAAGAAATTTAATGAAATATATAATTTAGCTGCGCAATCTTTTGTGGATAAATCATTTACAAGCCCAGTTTATACTTCAAACGTAAATGCACTCGGTGTTACAAGGCTTCTTGAAGCTATAAGACATTACTCTAATAAAACAAAATTATATCAAGCTTCCTCATCAGAAATGTTTGGTAGCACAAGTTCAAAAACTCAGAATGAAAAAACCCATTTTCATCCTATCAGTCCCTACGCTGTATCAAAACTTTATTCTCATTGGATGTTAAATCTATATAGAGAAGCCTATAATTTATTTTGTTGCTCCGGTATATTATTTAATCACGATTCACCATTGCGTGGAGAAGAATTTGTAGCAAAAAAAATAGTCCGTGATCTAGCCAAAGTAAAGTTTAAAATTATTCCTCATTTAAAAGTAGGAAATATTTATGTAAGAAGAGACTGGGGCTACTCAGCTGATTATGTAGAAGCTATGTGGAAAATGCTCCAGCAAAAAAAACCCGATGATTATGTTATTTCATCTGGCATAAATCATAATATTAAAAGTTTTATTAACAAAGTTGCAAAATATTATAATTTTAATATATTTTGGAAGGGCAAAGGTACTAACGAAGTAGCAATAGACAAAATTACTGGAAAAGTTATCATTAAAATAAATAAAAAGTTTTTCAGACCAACTGAAGTTAATAAAACATATGGTAATTCGCTTAAAGCAAAAAAAATTCTTAATTGGAATCCAAAAACAAATTTTGATGAACTGGTTAGAATAATGTGTGAATCTGAGTTATCAGAATATTAATTGTATTTATTTTTTAAATTAAACGTAGTCTTTTTTAAAAATTTTGTTAGTTCAAGCCTATTTTGCATTTTCTTCATTTCTTCATATTTCAAAATACTGCCAGAATAAATAATTACCTCTTTACCAATTTTTTTTTTGTTTCATGAATATATGTTGAGTATTTGAGCGTTTGATTTTTTAATTTTGACGCAAACAAATGAAATAAAAACCCATTTTTACCATCAAAATATATAGGTAAAACATCAGATTTAGTTTGATGAATTAGTTTAGCGGGGAAATTTTTCCAATCACTGTCCTCAGCTTCCGCCTTGAGGGTTTTTGCAGTTGAAACACTTCCTGAAGGAAAAATAATCAAGGTTCCTTTATCTAATAGGTGTGTACGTGCTTTTTTAGCAGTTTCTAGATTTAACTTTACTGTTTCTTTTTTGTTGTTACTGAAATCTACAGGTAGTACAAACTTGTCTAATTCAGGCAAAAATTTGAGTGTTTCGTGCGTCATAATTTTAAAATCATTTCTTTTTTTTGAGACTAACGAACATAAGATCAATCCATCAACTATACCAAATGGATGATTAGCTATTATCATTAGAGAACCTGATTTAGGTATAAGTAATGGATTTGATGATTTATTAACTACTTTAATTTGCATCAAATTTAATACATCAGTCCAAAAATTTTCTGGACTCCTTTTTTTTAATTGATAATTTCTATACAAATTTTGTAATTTTCTCTTGCCCGTTATATTTTCAATGACTTTTATGACCAATCTTTGTGCAAAATTGTGTTCAACTTTAGAAGCGTATGAAAAATCTATTTTTTGCATATTAATATTCTACAGGAATTGGGTCTAAGCTTCTCCAGAAATACCAAGTAGCAACAGATCTGTACGGTTTCCATTTTAATGACAATTTAAGAGCATGCTCTTTTGTAATTGGATAATTTAAATTGTAACAATTACATATACCTTTTATGAGACCTAAATCATCTAAAGGAAATATATCTGGTCGACATAAATTAAATATCAAGAACATTTCTGCTGTCAATCTACCTATACCTTTTATTAATGTAAGTTCATCAATAATTTGTTCATCAGTATAATTATTCCATTTGTTTGGATTAATTCTTTGTTCATTAAAAGCTTTAGAAAGCGATTTTAAGTATGAAATTTTTTGTCGAGATAAACCACATGATTTTAAAGTCATATAATGCATACTGAGAGTATTTTTAGGTGTGACATTTTTTAATTTATTTTCATATTTTTCCCATACGGCTTGAGCAGCTTTCACAGAAATCTGTTGGCCAATTATCGATCTCGATAAAGTGTAAAAGGGATCTGATTTTGTAAAAAGAAAATCTTTTGGATATTGTCTTATAATTTTTCCTAATTCTTTATCATTTAAAATTAAATGCTTTTTTGCTTTTTCCCAGAAATTAGGTTTTTTCATATTAAATTAAATTTAGATATTGACATATATAATGTAAATTGTTTTTATTGCCATCTTTAATAAAAAATGGAGAAAAATATGGCTGACGTTGCTAGTTTATTAGCTGAATTTCAAAAAGGTATAGAAGGTAAAGATACTG
>MDTA01069443.1_pt1 | contig 19691 bp, 15 predicted proteins | sample 811151 | NCBI WGS metagenome assembly MDTA01 (sample SAMN05326648, study PRJNA326480) | marine metagenome | isolation source: seawater | place: Indian Ocean: South | collected 2010 | reverse complement strand
GTGGGATGATTATAATTCTGCTCAATCAGAACCTGTTGTAAATGGAAATGAGACTGTTACTTTGGTAGAGCCTGTAATGAATTCTGAATATGATATTTCTCAAAACAATGGTATGATTGATCTTTTAGTTAATGCATCTGGATTAACCCCTAATTTAGAATATCGTTTAGATATTGAAGCAGTTAATGAAACGGGGGTATATCTAAATGGCTGGATTAGCACGTTTAATTCCACTAATGGATTTGATTCAGAACCATTCTCTTGGCAAACAAATTATGAGGGTAATGTGACTATTTGGTCAAATATCAGTTTCAATAGCAGTGTATTAAGCAACGATTTTTCAAATATTTGTTTGTATGATACGTATGGATGTTCGATAGTTGCACAATATGGACTAACAGAAGGAACAATTACAGGAAGTGGAAACTTAAGTTATGCATATGACTCTAATGGTACAAATTATGTGCCAGGGACTTTGGTGGATGATGGAACTTTAATTGAAATTACAGCTATACCGGATACGAACTGGAGTTTTACAGAATTTACAGGGGACTCTAATTCTACATCAAGTCCTTTAGTAATCGAAATAGATTCAGACAAAACAATTGGTGCATTGTTTGAAGAAAATCAATCAGTAATTTTAATTCCAGAAATTAATGTGACAGTAAGTACAAACTCAACTCATATGTTTTCAATTTTTGAATTAACAAATTTAACACTTGGAGGAAATTATGAAATTTTATTCGAAGTACAAACAAATGATACTTTTCCAGTTCTGACTGATTTTGGTTGGGATAATTTCTCTGCTACCGCTTTAAACGATATGAGGTACTATAATTCTACATATTCTAATGACTCATATTGTATTAATGTAATTTTAAGTAATACTGGAATTGTTCTAGATTCTGATAGTGTATGTTTTGAAATCCCTAATAGCTCGGGTAGCAGTTCTACCTCAATGAGTATTAGTTTATCTAAAAATTCAAGAAATATCCCTACAGGTTGGGCAATATACTGGATAGATGATGTATTTACTAATATGACTCCAATGTCATCAGAAACAGGAGTGCTCAGAATCACAATACCAAACGGAACTGCACCTGGATATATAGGAATTAGATTGTGGGCATCAAGCACTCAAGGAAACGTATCAATGTCTACTGTAATTGTTATACAAGTAGGCTCTCAAGATTCAATATCTATTTCAGACAAGACGAATCATACTTGGTTACCAAACCAACCAGCAGAAGTATCTTTAGAAGTCACAAATACAGGGAATAGAGCTGTAGGTTATGATTATACTACTGAATCTTCTTCAGGCCCTTGTGATATTGCTATGGCTAGCTCTGGTTCAACATTGGAAGTTGGTGATTCAGAATTAGCCAAAGTATCCGTAAGACCTTGGGAAGTAGCACATAGAAATGATACATGTGAGTTCAGTTTTATTGCAACAAATAGATTGAATAGTGATGAGCATATTTTTGGAGTACAAGTAAGAATCGGGGTTAGCTGGGGATTGGAAATATATTCACCTGCATCTGAAACTCTAAAATCTGATGAAACAAAAACCGTTACTTTCACAGTTAAAAATTTAGGGACGGAACAAGATGAATTCAGAGTTGAAGTAACATCTCCTCAGGGGTTATCATCCTCAGCACCTCCGGGTTGGTTAACAATTTCAAGAGGTCAAACGAATGTTATTGATGTTGACTTTTCGTTGGATGAAGGTAGTAATTTATCGGGAATTAACAAAGTAACAATCAAATTAATTAGTATTAATGGCGTGATGGCACAAACTGATTACAATTTGGACATTGAAGGACTTCATGCATTCGATTTAATCGGACCTCAAGATTCTAGAGTGCTGATTGAATCAGGATCTTCAGCTCAATTATTAATTGATGTTGTAAATACTGGAACACAGACAAATAACTACGAATTAGAATCAGTCATAGGACTTCCATCATGTGTTAATTTAAATGGTACAAATTCTGATTTAACTAACGCAGAAGAGGATACTATTACTGAACTTTCAATTGGATTTTATGCGAATGCAAACTGTCAATCTGGTAATCATTTGTTAACTATCTTTGTCGAAGAATTAGATAGTGGAATTATAAATCAAATAGATGTAACAATCCAAGTATCTTCTTTAGGGGATGTAGATATTTCAGTTTCTAGAACCTCTCCAGTCGTAGGAGATGATGATTTTGAACAATTAACCTTGGCAGTAACAAATCTTGGATCTGATACATCTACTTTTGAGATTACCATTTTAGATGCATCAGGTTTTGATATTTCTCTAGAAAGTAGTATTTTGTCATTAACTCCTGGAGAAACAAGTACAATTAATTTTGAATTAAGAAGGACTACAGCTACGGGTACAATCGATATTACAATTTATGTTCAAGATACTTCAAAACCATCAATTTCAGATAATATAGTTATTACAGCTTTGGAACCAACTAGTATGGCTGAATTGATTATTCAAGTTTCAGATTCTAATGTTTTACCTGGAGACGTATTATCTGGAACTTTATTAGTTAGTAATCAAGGAAATCAAAATGATAATTTCACATTATCTTCAAACGGAATCTCGTGTGTAATTCAATCAAGTATTGAGATAGAGTCACAAAAATCCGTATCACTTCCATTTTCTTGTGATATACCTACAACCCAAGCAGCTGGAATGTATATTTTGACATTTACTGCAGTTTCAAATAATGATATTACAAAACAAAATTCAGAGACATTGCAATATCAAATATCTAGTGCATATATACAAGGTTCAGCGGTTGTTGATGTAGTTGTTTCTGAGACAGGAATTTCAATGAATTATGACGGTGGCGGAGTTGTAACAGTCACTGTGAAAAATTTACTAAATGAAGAAGTAAATGGAACACTAAGCATTGAGGGTTCAAGTGCTTCTTCATTTGAATTTACATGGGAGGGTTACATTGGTGATGCAGAATATCTGCTACCACCTAATTCACAAATGAGCATTGAGTTAACAATCAAACCATTAACAGATGCTGAAATTACAACCGAATTAAAAATTGTAGCTTTAAGCCAATTAACCTCTTCTTCAAATAGCGATAATAGTCAAACCTTAACTGTAAATGTTAATGGTTTAAGATTACCACCAAATGGTGTGGATTTGATGGTTGGAGAATTAGATGGAAACCAAACATTGATTGGACTATTTTCAGGATGGGGACTGGTCTTGCTCATTGTAATTTTAAAAATTAGAAAATTCAAGAATAGGAACAAAAATTCAGGAAATGAACTTTTATTAGCTTCTGTTGGAGATTTACCACCTATTGAAGAATTGCCTGTATTAGATGATTTACCGCAGATTGATGATTTACCACCGCCCACAATAGATTTACCGCCGCCAGTTGAAAATGATCCTTCAACCAGTAAATTAGAATCCGATGGGACAGTCAGGTGTACTGCATGTCAAGCAAAGCTCAGAACACCTGCAGGAAAATCACCACCATTCAGATTTAATTGTCCTAAATGTTCTGAAATCGTAAGGGTTTCTTAATTAAGTTTTATAGCGATTAAGAGAAATGCAGTATGCCCAAATGGGCCGTTTACAGGCCTAATTCCTCCCTTCATTGCTCTTCCCCATTTACGCTCAATTAATTCACCAGCCCATTCAATTTCTAATCCTAATTCTTCACAAGTATCCCATGAATCTTCAATTTGTGAAGTTACAGGGCAATAACAAGCTATTCTTCCTCCAGGGCGTAATAAATTTGAAACAGAAGAAATAGCTTTTGCATGTTCAGGTAAATCTAAAATGATTGCATCAAATTCATTACAAACTTCTGTAATTTCTCCTATTTTTTCTTCTAAAAAACCATCAAAATGTATATGATTACCTGGAGTGCACCCAGCCTTTAAACCAAATTCCATATTTTTCAATCCAACTTCAGAATGTTCTGCCCTTGGTTCTACAGTAATGTGTTTCCCCTCTAATCCTAAAATATTCTGAATTTGTATGGATAACCCTCCTGAACCTAAACCCGCTTCTAGGACTTTAGAATTAGACCCAATTCCTAATTTTGTGATCAATAATCCAGCGTCTTTTGGCTGAATTATCTGAGCCCTCCTTTTCATCCCAATTTGTCTTTCAGGTAATGATGCTGGAAGTACTACAAACTCTTTCGTTCCAATCAAAATTTTTTCACCAAATTGATTATTTTTGATAGTTTCTAGAGGATTAAAAACGCCTATGCCTTTAATCTTGATAGTCTCATTTTTTAATTCAACTAAAAATGTATTTTTAGACACATCTCTTAGTGCAATTATCTCTTCATTTTTAGGTTCGTTCACACATACCGCAGGAGGTCCTAATAGAAGCAAATTTTGCTTAATTTTTCAATTACCCTCTTACGTAGTAAGAGAACAAGAATAGCGAATCATTATAATGGTGTCAGCAAACGTGAGACTATGAGCAACCATAGATTCTTAATCATGGCCATTTGCACTTTGATGTTGACATCTACTAGTATCTTAGCATTTCATGAAATGGAAACCGAAGGCAGTGAGACTTCCTTGAAAATGAAAAATCAGCCAGATTATTCTGCAGCAAGTCCCCCAGCAACACCTTCTCATGGAGGAGTAGTGTTTGCTGAATATGTCGGAGCAACATGGTGTGGACCTTGTATGGGTGCATCTTCACCTTCTCTGAAACAGTTGGCTTATGATTTACCCAATGACTTCACATATGTTTCATTTGTAGATAGTAATCCAAACGATCACAGTTCAATTGGAAGAGTTAACCACATAATGACTAATTCTAATGGGTATCCCACAACAGCTTTCGCTGATGCATCTTCTGGCACATATTTCGTAGTTGGCGGAGGTGGTTCTGATACTGATGGAGATGGATATGCAGACAGTCAGTTTGATTCTGTATTTACTTCAGGAGGAAATATGGTAAATCCTCAAGATTATGACATTAAAGTGACTCAAGTAACTAACGGTAATAATCTAGATATTGAAATCGAAGCAGAATATCTTGGAACTGGCACTTCTACAGTTTACGTATATGCGGCAGTTACAGAAAAAGTATGTACAACTGCTTACGATGATGGTTCTTACCCTCATTACTGTTGGGCTGCTTGGTTAACAACAGGTGGAAATAAGAATGGCGCTGGTGGATTTCAAATGTTCACACTTTCAGCAAATTCCCCTCAAACTGCATCATGGACCGTACCTGCTAATACAGCAGGCGGAGGTGCGTCTAATACAGTGACAGTGGCAGCTCTAATGTCTGGACCGCACACAACTTGGAATGATTTTTATGTTGCAGGAAATAGTGATATGGGACCACTAATTGATGTTGAAGTAACATCATTCTCAGTTACAAATGATGATTGGAATGGAAATGGATTTGAAGTCGGAGATCAATTTAGTGTTTCTGCTTTAGTGACAAATAACGGTGACGAAGCTTACACATCAGGTGGTAGTTTGAATATATATCACGTTAAAGGGCCCAATCAAGAAGATTTAATCTACACTAATTCTTTACAAGCATTTTCAACATCTGGAGCCACACAAACCTTCCAAACAACGTTTGATTCAAGTTCAGTTTCTTCAAATGTGCAATCAACTAGCTTACGCGCAGAACTTGTAGGTTTGACCGCAGATAAGAATAGTGGTAATAATGCCAAGACATCAACTCACAATTTAGATAAGGCGCCTACAGCGAATAATCCCGTGTTGTTGACAAGTTCACAAGTTGAGAGAGGTCAAAAAATTAATGTTGAGGTTAATGCTAATTCTAATGACCAAGTAGATGACCTTTCAACGATGACTCCGACTTTACACGTTGGTCCTTCAGGAACTACAGATCAATGGTCAACTGAGTGGATAGATGGAACACCAACCTTGAGACCTGATGGTAATTTTTATCAATTCACTTTAGATGCTCCAGATACAGCTCCTGCAGGTTCATATGACATCAAGGTAATGTTTACAGATAACAGGGGACATAATAGTCAAGATGCGTTTAAAACTAATGCTTTTGAATTGATGAATGCAAAACCCGTTATTAACCCCTATCCAATACCTACAGTAAAGGTTTCAACGTCTGAAAAATTATCAATGATTGGACATATATCAGATGCGGAAACATCTAATGAGAATTTAGTTGTTACAAGTCAAAGCGCTAATTTTGTTGCATGGCATCCAGAAACTTTTGAATTAGAGGTTTTATTCAATGAAATCCCTACTAATGCAGATGGAGATGTACAAGTTGCAAGTATGTACGTAACAGTTGACGATGGAGTAGAGACACATTCAAACACATTATTGTTTAATGTAATTGAAAATGGAATGCCTAGGTGGGAAGCTCTACCTTCACAAGGATTTGATGAAGGGGGCCAGATATCTTTTGATTTGAGGCCTTATCTTTCTGACACTGATGATAATGGAAATCCTACCAGTGTAGATTTATTGGACGTTTCAGTTATTGGTAATGAGCATGAAAATATGGTAAAAACATCCTTATCAGGGTTTATTCTTTCTATAAACTCAGTTGATGATGATGTATTTGGATTAGTAAGTATAGATTTAAGAGCTAGCGATGGAATAAAGCAAAGTGATACAACATTAGTAGTCAATATTAATGGTATAAACGATGCTCCAACATTTGATGGATCAATTTTTGAAGATGAAATATTAGTTGTAGGTCAATCAAAAACATATGATCTCAAAGAAATTATTACAGATGTAGATGATTCTGATGAGGAGGCTAGGTTGTATACTACAATTTCAACTGATGAATCGGGAGCATTAACTTGGAGAGCAAGTTTAGGAGAATTAAATTTGAAATATATGACCCCTGGAGATCATACAGTTTTAGTTAGAACTGTGGATAGAAATTCAGATTTCAATGAGTACCAATTTACAATTCAAGTAGTTTCAGATTTACCTTTAACTGTAGTTAAAGATGAATTAGAGGTTGGGGATGTACTAGTAACTGTTGAAAATCTAAACCAAGGCCAAGTTCCAATATTTACCTTTGAACTACATAGCGATCTTGGTTTAACAGACTTACAAGGTTCGTTCCAAATCTGTAGTATCTCTTTAGGTGTTTGTTATGATCGTCAAGAATTCACATTTGAGGATGGAGAATCTCCTTGGACATTAGAAATAAAGCCTGCTGGAAAGTTATATGTTGAATCTGACGATGAACTTAAATTAGATCTATCTGCAATTGATGCTAATGGTTTTGATAGAGAAATGTCAGAGTATACAAAATGGTTCGTAACTGAAGGGGCAGGAGAAACGAATACAGATTCAACTCAATCAGGAACACAAGAGGACTTGACAGACGATGAGATTAATCAAAAACTTAGTGACATAGAAGAAGAGTTATTGGTAATTAACGCTCAAATTAATTTAATTGTTGACGATAGTGATCCTCAGAAATTAATTTATCAAGAAGAAAAACAAGAACTACTTGATGAAAGAACAAGATTAGAATGTTTAAAATCAACATCAAATTGTAATTCAGTTGAAGCAAATGTTCAGAATTCAGTATTTGAATTTGACATGATGACAATGGGACTCGGAGGGTTTATTGCATTGTTAGTAGTCGTGTTAATGTTCTTACTATTTGCTAAAGGAAGAGATTCAGAACCTGAATGGAATTATGAAAATCCACATTTAGATTCATTAGCGAATTCAGCATATGGCGGCGCAGCACCAGTGTTTCAAAATACAATTGTTCCATCAGGACCACCAATACCTCCAGGAGGAATTCCTGCGGGTTGGACCATGGATCAATGGAGACATTATGGTCAAAGTTACCTAGATGGTAAACTTTGAAATTTAGAAATTTTTACGAGAATGATATTTATGAGCGAGGCTAATGTAGATTCTACTTCTGATATGAACGATGAAGTTCTGATTAATGATTCAGTCGAAGAATGGATAAAAACAGTAGAGTTTGAAACAACAAAAGATGTCCCAATACCTGAAAAAATGGTTGATCAAGTAATAGGACAAGAAGATGCAGCTATTGTAATTAAGAAAGCAGCGAAACAAAGAAGACACGTAATAATGATTGGTGATCCAGGCACTGGAAAATCTATGCTTGCAAAATCAATGGTTGAATTATTACCTGATGATGAATTAGAGGATTTACTTTGTTATCCTAATGAAGATGATGAAAATGAACCTAGAGTAAGAACTACTCCTGCGGGCAGAGCAGATAGAATTGTTAAGTCACAAAAACAACAAATAAAAATTCAACAAGAAAAGACAAACCGTACATTACTAATTGCAGTCGTCTTAATCGGATTCATACTTGCAATAGCAGCAATTCAGAGTGGTCAAATTATTACCTTAATTTTTGGAATGTTATTATTAGCATTTGGTTACATGTTTATTAGAAGTAGATTAACATCAGGAAGTGAAGCAAGAATTCCTAAAATCTTAGTAAAACATATGCACGATGACAAACCTCCATTTGTAGACGCAACAGCTACTTTAGCTGGTGCACTATTAGGTGATGTAAGACATGACCCTTTCCAGTCAGGTGGTATGGAAACTCCAGCACACGAAAGAGTAGAAGCGGGGGCGATTCATAAAGCGCATGGTGGAATTCTATTTATTGATGAAATTAATTTACTGAGATTAGAAGAACAACAAGCATTGTTAACCGCAATGCAAGAAAGAGCATTTCCAATCAGTGGAAGATCTGAGAGATCAAGTGGTGCATTAACTAAATCAGAACCAGTTCCATGTGATTTTGTGTTAATTGCAGCAGGTAATTTAGACGCAATTCAAGGAATGCATCCAGCATTAAGAAGTAGAATTAGGGGTTATGGATACGAAGTATATGTTAATACAGATATGCCTGATACGGCTAAAAATAGGAGAAGATTAATTCGATTTATTGCACAAGAAATAAATCGTGATGCTTCCACTGTAAAGAGCATACCTCATTTTGATAGATCAGCAGTAGCATTGATTTTGAGAGAAGCACAACGTAGAGCAGGTAGAAGAGGAAAGTTATCACTTCGTTTACGTGAACTTGGAGGTTTAGTAAGAATTTCTGGAGATTTAGCATTTGAGGAAGGGTCAGAATTCACTACTGCTAAACATGTATTAGGTGCACGTAAAATTGCAAGACCGTTAGAACAACAAGTCGCAGATAGGATGATAGAAAAAAGACAAGAATATTCACTTTTGGTTAACAGAGGAGAAAGAGTAGGTAGAGTTAATGGTTTAGCAGTTTTAGGGGCTAATTCAGGATTATCTGACTTTAGCGGAATCATGCTACCTGTAGAGGCATTAGTGACTCCAGCCCAAAGTTCGGGAGGGAAAGTATTCGCTACGGGGGGTCTTTCTGATTTAGCAAAGGAATCAGTTACAAATGTTTCAGCAGTAATTAAGAAATTAACAGGTAAAGATATCTCAGACTACGATATACATATTCAATTTGTTGATACTCACGGAGTAGATGGAGATAGTGCGAGTATTACCATTGCTACAGCAATAATAAGTGCACTTGAAGAAATTCCAATTGATCAAAATTTAGCTATGACTGGCAGTCTTTCTGTAAGAGGGGAAGTGTTACCAATTGGCGGAGTTACAGCTAAAATAGAGGCTGCAGCCAAAAGTGGAATTCAAAGAGTCATAATTCCTCACTCTAATCTTCAAGATGTTATGATTGATGATCAATGGAAAGAAAAAGTAGAAATTATTGCGGTTAGTTCCTTAGATCAGGTAATGGAATTATCATTAATGAAGAACGATAAGAAAGGCGGATTAGTCAAGAGATTAGGAGATGTTGTAGATAAATTAACACAAGATCCTAAGAGTACTTTTTCATGATTCTTACTAGAATAAAATTCCTACGTGATTTTATGAATAATAAAAAATATCCATTATTTATTTTATTTTTAGTAGTTTTAATTGATATGATTGGTTTTACTTTAGTAATTCCATTTTTAACTTATTTTATTCAAGATTTAGCAGAAAAAGCGGGAACTGTAGATGTTGGTAATCGAGATTGGTGGGTAGGTATTACTTTAGCTGCTTATACGTTCGGCCAATTCCTATTTACTCCTGTAATTAGTACAATGTCTGATAAATTCGGCAGAAGGCCAATCATAATTTTTGGTTTAATATCCAATACAATTTTCTTATTTGCATTTGGACTTTCAGGAAGTCTTTGGTTTGCATTAATCGTACGTTTCTTGGCTGGTGTTGGTAATGCAAACATTGCAGTTAGTCGAGCCTATATTGGTGATGTGAGTGAACCAGAAAAATTAGCGAGTAGGATGGGATTACTAGGTGCCGCTTTTGGATTAGGATTTATGATTGGACCGTTTGTTGGTGGTGTTCTTTCAAACCCTGCAGATGTAATTGGTGGTATTTTTGATAATGATTTTTGGAGAGAATACCCATATTTGTTACCCTGTATTTTTGCTAGTTTACTTTCTGGGATATCATTAATCTTAGCGATTTTTAAATTACCAGAAAGTCTTCCTAAAGAAAGTAGAACAGGGGTTTCAGATTCACCCATTAAATCAGTAAAGAAAATATTTAATAGTTTAATTGGAATTAAAAATTTAGAACCAAGCCTTTCTTTATTAATCTTAATTAATGCGATTTATTTACTTTCATTCACAATGATGCACGCTACCTTTATTCTTTTTACAGGAATGGAAATTAGTAAGGGAGGATTAGATTACAGTCCAACAATGAATGGATATCTATTCGCTTATGTTGGATTAAATGGTGTTATTATTCAAGGAGGTTTGATTAGGTTATTATCAAAGAAATTTGATAATAAATTATTGATGCTTTTAGGACTCATAATTTCAGCGATTGGATTAGTTTCTATTCCTTATCTAAATCCCGAACCATTTGTAATCATATTATTTATTTTAACATTAGTCTCTTTAGGTAGTGGATTATTTCAACCTACACAAAGTGCATTACTAACTTTAGAAGCTAGAGATAGTAATGTAGAACTTGGATTTGTGATGGGTTCACAAGAAGGATTTGGAGCTTTATCTAGAGTTTTAGGGCCGATAATAGCAGCATTTATCTGGAAAGCTACTGTTGAAAGTGATGGCTTTTTTGATTATCATACAGTTTTCCATATTTGTGGAATTTTAATGTTATTTGCAGTATTAATGCAATTAAAATTAAAGTTAAATTTTCAGAAAAAAATTGTAGAAATTTAAGTAAGTCCTGCAATATATAAAATCCACCAAATTGGATCTCCGAAAAATAACATTAAAATTGTACCAGGGAAGATATAGCTTAATAGTGGATATTTTTTTGTAACCCAAGCATCTTCAACATCCATCAATTTTAACTCTTCAATTTTAATCATTAATTCTTCTCTTGTTGGAGTAATCTTTGGAGGTTGCATTGAAGAAACAATCGTAGGTTCTCCTTCTGGAGAAATTACTACACTATCTAGTAACCAAACAAAATTGTCTGTGATTTCGTCAAGTGGCATTTTTGTAGCATGCCAACTCATTGTAATGTCATCAAAAGTTTTTATGTTACCATCAGCAATATTATGAATAATTAAAGAAATAGGCAATAAAAAGAATCCTAAACCACCCCAAACCAATAAAGCAAATACAGGTGGAACAAAAGTACTCCCATTTACGGGAATAAATGTGACCCAACTAGGAATCAATACTGCGACCAACAATAGTGCTTTAGCATCAGCACCTCCATGAAGCAATCTTAATTTATAGGCCATTTTAATAAAAAACATAATTGGTATTACTAGAATAGTTTGTAACCATATTGCTTCATTTGAATTTGAATTACTAGAAAGTATTGAAGTGATATTATTTGGATCTACATATTCCATCACTCCCGAATAGATTCCAAACATTCCAATACAATACCAAATTAAAACAGCCCAATCAACCCAACTTCCTTTTTTCAAATCAGTTATTGTTGGGGTTCCAATAAGGGATGTACTGCCATATGCCAATACTGCAGCCATAGTACAGTAGGTAATCCAATCATCACTTCTTATTGCAATTTCTAATATCCAAAGTAATATTGCAGATTTTACCCATACTTTCCAATAGCTGTTTGGAACACTACGTTGCTTATTGTCTAAATGTGCTGCTCCAGCGAAGCATGCTACTAAAATTGCTATCCGCGTCCACCCTAATACTGCCAAGGATGGACTCAGACTCATAGAGGGGCATCCGGCAATTCACTTAAATGAAACACCTCATCCACCATCGTAGGCGGCTATGTCGAGGGAGTGTTTGAATGAGCGAAATAGAAACAAGAATACAACAGGTTGCGACGGTAATAACGCAGTTAGATGATCCAAAAGTACCAAGAAATATTAGGAAAGGTGCCCGAGATTCAATAGAATTATGGTTGTTGAATACTAGTAAACAAATGGATGTTAGAATTGCAATGACTCAAAGTAGATTGGAAGAATTATTTGCTGATCCAAATATCCCACCAGAATTTCAACCATTGATTATGATGATTAATGCTGAATTGGAAAAAATGCTACAGCAAATATAAAAATTAGACTAAATCAAGCACCTTTTGCTTCTTTATTCTTCAACCTAAGGCCTTTGTAACCACATTTTCTACATTTTGTAGCTCTTAAGGCGTTTCTAGCATTACACTTCATGCAAATTCTAACATCAAGTAGTCTCGCTTCAGCCTCAGGAAATCTAGCCATGCCGCTCCGACCAACTTCGTGTATATAACGGCATTTAAATTTGAATTACACCGTTAGAGAAATAATCCTTACCTTATTGAGGTGTGAAGGTCATGCAAGTAATTAGGCTGCCAGGCATCCATCATGATGCAAATTCTGTTTTAATTTGTGATTCTGGAGATGGTGTTTTGGTAGATTGTGGTACAAGTTGGTATCAATTATTGGTTGAAGAAAGAATTAGAGGACAATTACCAAAAAATTCAGAAATTTCGAATATCTTATTAACTTCTAGAAGATTTAATCATTGTGGTGCTTCATCATATATATCATCAGCATTTGATGCAGAAGTTTTGATTCATAAATCAGCAGTAAATTGTTTATCGGGTGGCGATCATTTCTCAACTTGGGCATCGCGTTTTAATTCAGATATGCCAAGTACAAATGCTACAGGAATTATTGATGAGCATAAAATTGAAATTGGTAAAATATCTATTGAAGGAATTCATTTACCAGGGCATTCCATAGATTCAATGGGTTTTTTTGTAGAATCACACGATCTTTTAGTTTCAGGTTCAACAATACCCAGTGAGAAACATGTTTCAAGGTGGGATTTACCAACAGGTTGCTTGCCGGATTTAGCAGATAGTATTGAATTACTAATTGATTTAGATTTGAATATATTGATTACAGGTTTTGGGGAACAAATTAAAGGAAAAAACAAAATAAAATCTGTTTTAGAAAAACATAGAGACTTTTTTGATAAATGTATTGATTTTGAAAATAATGAAAGGTTTGCAGATTGGGAAAAACCAGCTCAAACTGTAACTTTTTTAACGCCTAAAAATTGGGATTAAACCCATTCTTTAGAGTCTTTAGTTTCCTTTTTCAAAATGCGATAACATTTTTTACACATTCTAACTCGACCTTTGATTTCTTCAAATTCACTTTTATTCCAAACTTCTAAAACTTTATTTCTTCCCAAACTTCTTCCACCAAGGTGTTTATCTGCAAAATTATTACACCCCTTAATTCCGCAAGGGACTTCATTTTCAGATTTTGACCCCTCTTCTTTTTCTTTTCCCTCGTCTTTGGGCTTGAATTTCCTAGCACGTGCTTTGAATCCCATGACCTTTCGGAAATGATTCTCTATTATTAGTTAGATGTTTTATTTCTTTAAAATAAGTGGATAGTAGCATCTCTGTCAGGTCCAACTCCAACACTATGTATTGGAATTTCTAACATGTTTTCAATTTGTTGTAAATAGTTTTTAGCATTAGTTGGTAAAACATCTAATCCAGTACCCTCATCGTTAGCCTTTCTTGCTAATTCAATCCATTCTTCATCACTTAAACTAGGAAAACCAGGCATTTCAATATATATTGGTTCAGCATTTTCTAATTCAGTAATACTTGCAGGTAAATTATGATATTCTATGCCGTTTGCTTTGTACCCAACACAAATTTTTAAACTATCTAAACCACCTAAAACATCTAATTTTGTAATTGCTAAGGATGTGAAACCATTCACTCTGTGTGAATGTTTTAGAACTACTAAATCAAGCCATCCGCATCTTCTTCTTCGTCCAGTAGTAGTTCCAAATTCATGTCCTTTTTCAGTTAAATAATCTCCTACATCATCTATTAATTCACAAGGAAATGGGCCGTGTCCTACTCTTGTAGTGTACGCTTTCACGATTCCAATTACTTCATCAATATGTCCCGGATGAATTCCAACTCCATGCGATGCATTCGCTCTACTAGTTACAGATGATGTAACAAAAGGATACGTTCCTTGATCAATATCTAATAAGCATCCCTGTGCCCCCTCTAAAAGAATATTTTCTTTCATTTTTAGAGCATTATCTAACATTAATCCTGTATTTTTAACAGCATGACCAAACCTATTATGTATCCAATGTAAATCATTCTTGAGTTCTTCTTCGGTAATAATTTCCTTTATTTCTAAAGAGGTTAAAATCCTATTGTATAGTACACACATTTCGGAAATCCATTCGGGATTATTAATTATGTATTTCAAATCTGCAAATCTTAATCCGACTCGATTTATCTTATCGGAATATGTAGGCCCTATGCCTCTTCCTGTAGTACCAATTTTTTTATCTAAACCGTCAACTAGTCTGTGAAACTTTAAGATAATGTGCGCACGATCAGAAATATATAAGCGATCTTTATCTGGTTCTTCACCAGTTTCATTTTTCCATTTTTCTAATTCTTGGTCAAGAACCCATGGATCAATTACCATACCGTCTCCAAGAATTAATTGACAAGATTTTCTTGTAATTCCACTAGGAAGTAAGTGTAACTTAATCGTTCTATTACCAATGACCACAGTATGTCCTGCATTATTCCCGCCTTGAAATCTTGCAACCCAATCTGAATTTCCTGCTAGCACATCGACTAATTTTCCTTTTCCTTCATCTCCCCATTGAGCGCCTAAAATTACAGTTGTAGACATGTGAACGTTACTTTCCAGAAAAAACCACTCGTTAAGCATACCGTTGTTAAAAGTTGAAACAATTTATACAGGGGTTTAAATAATAGAGCAACTCACTAAACAACCTAAGGTTCACTAGTGAGACCGAGCCAATTGGAGTGTAAAAATATGGAATCTAAAGAAAATAACTTTACCAAAGCAACAGTAGAAAGAAGAACAATTGGACAAAACAGAGCTTGTGTAGATTGTGGAGAGATTAATTGGAGTCAAGATGACTCAAGGGGAGAAGTTTACTGCGGTAGTTGTGGTACGGTAGTAGAACAAAATGTAATTGATGAAGGTCCAGAATGGACTAATCATTCTGATGGTCAAGATAAATCAAGAGTCGGTGGACCTAGTACCTTTTTACTTGCAGATAAAGGGCTTAATACTACTATAGATACTAAGGATTTACTTTCTTCAAGTGCAAGTAGGCACGGAATAGTTGGTAAAAACAGAAGGGATTGGAGAAGAAGAGCAATTATCGATCAAAGATCAAAAACAAGAGATGGTAAAATTAGAAATTTGACCAAGGCTACACAACTAATCAGAGATAATAGTGGTTTGAATGGTAGATTAGTCGAGGAAGCAGCATTTTATTACAGAAAGGTAGAGGAAAAAGGATTAGTTATAGGTAGAAGTATAGCAGGTGTTGCTGCTGCATGTGTATATTTGGCTGCTAGAGAAGCAAAATTACCAAGATCAATTTCTGAACTTTCAGATTCATTTGAAGTAAAAGAAAAAGAGTTGAAAAGAATTATCAGATATGCAACAAGAATGTTAGGTTTACATCATATTACAGGACCAGAAGAATATCTTAGTTTGTATCATAGTAACCTACAATTACCTCCAGCAGTTTTAGAAGAGGCGAATTATATCTGGTCGAAAGTAAAAAACTTAGATTATTGGCAAGGTAAGAAACCATCCGGTGTTGCTGGTGCATTAATGTACAATGCGGCTAAAATGAGAGGAAATACCAGAACTCAAGCAGAAATTTGTGAAGTTGCTAATATTAGTGAAGTAACTTTAAGAGGATTATTAAAAGTGTTAGGACTGGCTTTAAAGCAAGTTGGAGAAGCGACTGAAAATTAAATTTTAAGGGTAATGTGTAAAGAAGGCGAAGTTGTCCGCTGTTCAATAACGGGCGCTTAGCTCAGCTTGGAAGAGCGCCTGGTTTGCAACCAGGCGGCCGGGGGTTCAAATCCCCCAGCGTCCACCATTTTCTCTAATGAACAATAGTGTGAATTAGTATTGCTTACCCACAATAGATAACAAATAGAAGAAGAGTATAGTTCCTAAAATCAAACCAATTATGGCAGAAAACCATGCACCATTACGTGTTTTTTGTGTAAATTCAATGCTCGAAGCCATACCAAATCCAAGGATAGGCCATAATGGGAGCGTACAGAGTAACCCTAATATTGAAAACATTCCCAAATCTATGAACATGAACATATCAATTAAACGATGTTCTCCTAGATCTGTACCTTCGCTAAATAAGAATAAAATGATGAATAAAACAGGAAGAAATACAGGAAATATGAAACCAATCAAAAAAGAGCCATCTTCTGATTCTAGAGGAGTAACTACCGTGGTCTCTTCTTTTAGACCGTTATCTTTGACTTCGGAAGACATATCAAAATTCATACTCTCCTATGTAAAAACCTAAAAAGAGTTTTCTTGCGAATAATATGATTTTTAGAAATCCGTATGATCTTTAGAAAATAAAGAGATTAAAAGTGATTAATTTTAGTTATTGAATTTGCAACTTTTTGATATTCTCTTCAATTTTTTCAGCACATATTTCAAAAACCTCTAATGATTTTCCCACTGGGTCATCAAGATTCCAATCTTGATCAATTCTAATCATCGGGCAATTAACGCCACAACCCATTGAAATAATTAGATCAAATGATTCCCAATCTATATCATCGATTAATTTTGGATGAAGTTCTTCAGTTTTTATTCCCTTAGATTTTAAAATTTTAATTGCATTTTCACTCACTTTCTTTGCAGGATGAGTTCCAGCACTAGAAGCCTCAAATCCTAAACTTTTTGCAATTCCTTCTGCCATTTGTGAACGACAAGAATTTCCAACACATACGAAAAGTAGTCGCATATCTTATTCTCTGTGAAAGTACCATATTAATAAATACGATATATTTCCTATATCATTCATATTTTATTGCTGTACCATACGCTACAATTTCCATTGCAGCAGTTCGATCTTTACCTCTGCTTGTACTTGACATCATTGATGTTTCAATTCGTAGATTAATTACATCATCAAAATTGGAAGAAATTACTTTCTCTCTAAGTCTTTGAAGAGCTTCTCTTCTAGCCCAATCATAAATGTCTGTAAATGCATTTAATCTTCCACCAAATATTGAGCCAATCCATCCAAGTAACATTTGCCACCAACTTGGTCCAATTACAACTGATTCCCACATTAATGATGAAGAATGAATTTTTTTATCACCAACTGGATTACTTAAATTACTTACAGGATCTCTTCCCGTTTGTTTTTCCCGTTCAAGTAATTTATCCATCTTCCCTTTTTGGTAATATGAACCAAAAATAGCCGAGAAAGCAATTGGACCAAATGTTAAGAATAATGGTATACCAATAGCAAGAAACAACCCTAATATGTCGCCATCATTTGCTACTTCAGCCATTAAATCACCCTTATTGAACTACTACTGCTGTCCCGTAAGCAAATAATTCTGCTGCTCCACCTGCTACAGATGAAGTTGCAAATCTTACATTTACTACACCATTTGCACCTCTAGCTGCAGCATCAGCTAACATTCTATTCAATGCTTCATTTCTAGCTTCAGTAAGTAATTCGGTATATGCTTTCAATTCTCCACCAATAATATTCTTGAATCCTGCAAAAATATCTTTTCCTATATGTTTCGCTCTAACTGTTGAACCAGTAGCTAATCCCAATGATTGAACAATTGTCATTCCAGGAATGGTTTCTGTATTTGATACTACAAGTTGTACTTGTCCTTGTGTCATATTAAATTGGATTAGTAGGGGGTTAATAGTTACTTTTCCTTAGTTCATACTTTATGAAATCCGCTTTCTACAATATTTTCTTCTTTATCACTACTTCTTTTTGCGGCTATATAAATAAAAGCAAAAACAGTAAGATAACATGTTAATGAAGCCCCAATACTAAATCCTGTTGCTATTCCAGTCATCAAAGAAGAATCAATTCCTGGTATTTCCTCATAAAAATCACCCATCTTTGTTAATGTGATAATTTGCATAATTGTTCCTGTAATCGCAACTAATCCTAACCACACTCCTGCGGCTTTAAACCCATTTGGATCCCTTGAGAATAGTAAAAAAGATGCTATAAACCCAGCTAAAAGTACTATTAAACTAAATTGAAGTTGTAAATCAGGTTGATAAATAGAAGTTAAATCATCATCTAATAGATTCAGAAAATCATTTGTTTCATTCCATTCATTTTGTTCGAAACTTGTTCCGTTTTCTGGATATGGTCCTATGTCTTCTTTTGCTTGTGACACAACATCGTCAATAAATCCTGAATTTGCAAAGTAATAATTTCCTGCAGCGGCCAAAGCACTAAACAAACTCCATAGAAGGATAATTATTGCTAAACTCCATGCCCACCATTTTGAGGGTTCTTTTTTAATTTGAGAGCCTAAAGGAATACTAATTGAATTAGGACTTTGAATTTGCATGATATCACAAAACTGGTTGAGATTTTAACCATTCTAAATCAGAAATGTAAAGCTGTCTGATGTCATCTAGTCCTAGAACTAACATTGCAAGTCTTTCCAATCCCATTCCCCAAGCTAGTACTGGAGATGAACAGCCAAGTGGTTCGGTTACCTCAGGTCTAAAAATTCCAGCACCTCCTAATTCTAACCATTGTCCACGCCATTTCACCTCAACTTCTAGACTTGGTTCGGTATATGGGAAGTAAGCGGGTCTAACTCTAACTTCAGGATAACCCATTTTTTCATAAAATGTTTTCAAGGTAGTTACTAGCATTGGTAGATTTGCTCCAGGTTCCATTATTATACCTTCAATTTGATGAAATTCTGGGAGGTGAGTTCGATCAATACTTTCATTTCTAAATACTCTACCAATTCCGAAAACACGACAAGGTTTATTTGGATTTTCTGAAATATATTTTACCGTATTTACTGTTGTATGAGTTCTAAGTAATCCTCTTTGAGCGATATCATTAGAAAATTCTCCTCCCCAACCAATACTTCCTGTATCTCCTCCATGTTCATGGATTTTTTTCCATTGCTCTAATCTATTTTCATCAATTTGAATACTTTCTGGATTGCTAAGATAGAACGTATCTTGCATTTCTCTTGCAGGATGATCTTGAGGTATGAATAACGCATCCATATTCCATCCCGCAGTTTGTACGTAATCTCCATCTATTTCTGTGAATCCCATTTCCAAGAAAATAGATCTAATTCTTTCGATTAAGGACTGCATGGGATGTGGTTTTCCT
>MDTA01217705.1_pt1 | contig 19692 bp, 17 predicted proteins | sample 811151 | NCBI WGS metagenome assembly MDTA01 (sample SAMN05326648, study PRJNA326480) | marine metagenome | isolation source: seawater | place: Indian Ocean: South | collected 2010 | reverse complement strand
TTCGTCTTCTTTCTTTTGTCTTTCAAGTTCATAAATTCTTGATCTTAATATTTTTAAACCTTTTTCTTTATTTCTAATTTGTGATTTTTCATCTTGTTGACTTACTACTATACCTGTAGGTAAGTGCGTAATTCTTACTGCGCTATCGGTAGTGTTTACACTCTGCCCACCTGGTCCACTACTTCTAAATACGTCAATACGTAAATCTTTTTCCTCAATTTTGACGTCAACCTCCTCAGCTTCTGGTAATACAGCTACTGTTGCGGCTGAGGTATGTACTCTTCCTTGAGTTTCTGTGTCAGGGACTCTTTGTACTCTATGAACTCCACTTTCGTATTTTAGTGTAGAGTAGATATTTTTTCCTCTAATAATTGATATTACTTCTTTTAGTCCACCCGCCTCACTTTTTGATATGCTGATTATCTCAAGGTTCCATTTTTTTTTATTACTAATTTTTTCATACATTTTAAATAAATCTGATGCAAATAGACTAGCCTCTAAACCTCCAGTCCCAGCTCTAATCTCTATAATTGCATTTCTAGAGTCTGCATCATCTTTTGGTAATAAAAAAATTTTAAGTTTCTTCTCATTTTTTATATTATTTTCTATAAGTTCATTTAATTCTTTTTTCGCTAATTCTATAAACTCCTTATCAGTTTTCTCATTAGAGATGATATCTTGAAGATCTTTTTGATTTATTTCAAATTTTTCATATTCTTTTGCAATATTAATTATTGAATTTAAATCAGAATATTCTTTAGATTTGGTAGCAATGTCATCTTTTTTAATTTCACCTTTTGATAGATCATTTTCTAACTCTTTGTGTCTTGAGATTAATTCTCTAACTTTTTTGATTGGTATCATCAATTATTTTTTAATTTCTTTAACTTTTTTTTCTACCAAATTGACTACTTTATGAATTATATCTTTATTATCTAATTTTTCAGCTTGTAAACCACTTAAATATAACATGCTACTATCCTTACCTCCGCCAGTAATACCTATATCAGTGTAAGCTGCCTCGCCAGGTCCATTAACAACACAACCAATTATAGACAATGTTAATGGTGTCTTTATATGAGAAAGTTTTTGTTCAAGAATTTTTACAGTTTTAATAACATCAAAACCTTGTCTGGCACATGAGGGGCAAGATATAATTTTAACTCCTCTATTTCTTAAATTTAGAGATTTAAGGATTTCATTTCCAATTCTTATCTCCTCTATTGGGTCATCAGATAACGATATTCTCAAAGTATCCCCTATTCCATCTAAAATAAGTGAACCAATGCCTATAGATGATTTTACGCTACCTGGTATGAAGCCTCCTGCCTCTGTTATCCCTAAATGTAATGGATAATTTGTTGCTTCAGATAATTGTCTATATGCTGCAATAGAAAGAAAAACATCAGATGATTTAACACTTATTTTAAAATTAAAAAAATCATTATCTTCTATGATTTTTATATTTCTAATAGCACTTTCGACTAACGCTTCAGGACATGGCTCTTTGTATTTTTCCAAAATATCTTTTTCCAATGAACCTGCATTAACCCCAATCCTAAGAGCACAATCATTTGATTTTGCTGCGGAAATAATTTCACTAATTTTTTTTTTATCGCCAATATTTCCAGGATTAATTCTTAAGCATTTTGCTCCATTATCTGCTGCTTCTAGAGCTCTATTATAATGATAGTGAATATCTGCAATTATTGGTACCATTGAATGCTTGGTAATTTCTTTTAACGCTTTACTACTTTCAATGTCTGGTATTGAAACTCTTACAAGATCAGCGCCTTCTTCAGCTAAACAATTTATTTGATTAATTGTAGCTTTCGCATCTGTTGTTAGAGTATTAGTCATCGACTGAACAGAAATAGGATTATTGTTTCCTATTAATACATTCCCTACCTTTACTTCTTTTGTAAGTTTTCTTTTTATATTTCTAAAAGGTCTAATGTTCATTAATTTTATAAATTAAATTCTTTATGTAATGCAACTATAGCTTTTTTAACATTTTTACTTTTAATTAAAACGGAGATTTTAATTTCAGATGTTGAAATTACCAATATATTAATACCCTTTTTACTCAGAGATTTAAACATTCTATAAGTTACCCCAGGTGTGGTTACCATTCCCACACCAACTATAGACACTTTGGAAACATCTTTATCAATTTTGAGTTTTTTATACTTTACTTTTACACTTCGTTTCAAAAGTCTTTGAGTTTTTTTTAAATCATCATATTTAATTGTAAAAGTTATATCGGTATCTAATCCATTTGATGATATATTTTGAACTACCATATCAACATTAATATTATTTTTTGACAAAGGTTCAAAAATACGAGCCGCAATACCAGGTTTATCTTTTACGCCAACCAATGTAATTTTTGCGTCATTTTTTGTAAAAGAGATGCCTCTAATAATTTTATCATTTTTAATTTTTTTTCTTTTGGTTATTAATGTTCCACTTTTATTTGAAAAAGATGATTTTACATTTACGTCAATCCTACTTAATCTTGCGTCTTGAACAGAATTTGATTGCATAACTTTTGATCCTAAAGATGACATTTCAAGCATTTCCTCGTATGAGATTTCACTAATTTTTTTTGCTTTTTTGTAAACCCTTGGATCAGTAGTCATAACACCTTCGACATCTGTGTATATAATGCATTTTGTAGCCTTAAAATACTTTGATAACATTATAGCTGTGTAGTCCGAAGCTCCTCTACCAAGCGTAGTAATTCTGTTATTAGAGTTTATACCTTGAAATCCGGCAATAATTGGTATCACCTTATTTCTTAATAGTTTTAAGATTTCTTTTTTGTAAATATCTAAAATTTTTGAATTTGAATAATTTTCATCTGTAAATATTGGAACTTGCCATCCCATTAAAGATTGAGAATTAAAACCTAAATGTTTTAACCTACCAGCAATAAGTGCACAAGCTACTTGCTCTCCAGAAGAAACTACAACATCGTACTCTGATTTATCAAAATCTTTACTTAGTTTTTTTGTTTTATTTATGAGTAGATTTGTTTGTCCACTCATTGCAGATGAAACAACAATAATATTGTATTTTCTTTTAACGTAAGAAGCAATGATATTAGCCACATTTTTAATTCTATTTATTGAACCAACTGAGGTCCCACCAAACTTTAGTACTATTATTTTCATTGATATATTTTAATTTAAATTTAATTATATTGATAAAATACATCTTAGTAATAAAGTCAACATACAATGAAAAAGACTACAATAAATAAAATAGAGCTAGAAAAATTTAGCAAAATTGCGGAGGAATGGTGGGATCCTCAAGGAAAATTTAAACCTCTCCATAAGTTTAATCCAATAAGAATTAATTATTTAAGTACAAATCTATTTGAATACTTTAAAAAAGGAAATTCCGAAAAACCTCTTAAAGGAATTAACATACTTGATATCGGGTGTGGAGGAGGTTTGCTATCAGAGCCTTTATGTAGACTGGGAGCTGATGTTACTGGAATTGACGCTTCAGAGCAAAATATATCTATTGCAAAATTGCATTTAAAAAAAAGTAAATTAAACATTAAATATTATTGTGACTCACCAGAAAATTTCAAACCTAAAAAAAAATTTGATGTTGTATTAAATATGGAGATTGTAGAACACGTAGATAATATTGAGTTATTTCTAGAACAAAGTACAAGCCATTTGAACAAGAAAGGAATAATGTATATTGCAACGATTAACAAAACTCTCAAGTCATATTTGTATGCTATAATTGGAGCTGAGTACATCCTTAGATGGCTACCGATTGGAACACATGATTGGAACAAATTTGTTACACCTTCGGAATTAAAAGAAATTACGAAAAAATGTAAATTAAAGTTTAGAAAAATTAATGGAATTAAATTTGATCCTTTTTCAAATAAGTGGAAAATTAGTAGTGATGAGTCCGTGAATTATATTTCTGAATTTATAAAAATTTAATTATCGTTATCTTTTAACCACGGTATCATTTGAGTTTCAATTCCCTCTTCCTTTAATTCTTTAACCTCATTAATAGACGCTTTTCCAAAAATTCCCTTTTTAGTTTTTTTATTGCTATAATGTAGAGATCTTGCTTCGTATGAAAAATTATCACCAACATAATCAAAGTTGTCTTTAATTAGTTTTTGATAGTCTTTCATTTTTTTTTTTATATTTTTGAATTCTTGATATTTGTTAATTTCCTCATTTTTTTTGGTTCTACTTATGTTTGGTGACATTAGTGATTTAAAAATATTTCTTGAACCACAATTTTCGCAATTTAGAAGTTTTAAATTTTTTATTTTTTCGAACTCTTTCGAGGATGAAAACCAACTATCAAACCTGTTTGAACAGTTTTTACAAGTTAAATTATACTTCATAATTATTATATGTTTATTTTATTTTTTTTTTCAATATTCTATGAACGATAATCAGCATTAATATCAATATATTTTTTACTAAAATCCATTGTATATGAGGTAAAATTTTTAGTACCCAAACCTATATCAATATAAAGATCAATTTTCTCATTTTTCATATATTCTGCGGCCTCATCTTCACTATATTTTGGAGAAATTTCTCCTTTTTCAATGATACTAATATTTCCGAGTTTTATATTTAATTTTTTAATGTTAATATTTACATCTGATTTTCCAATGGCCATTAAAATTCTTCCAAAATTAGGATCTTCTCCATTAAAAGCAGTTTTTAACAGCGGTGAATTAGCAACAGAAAAAGATATTTTTTTTGCATCATTGTCGCTTCTACAATTCATAACACTTATTGAAATAAATTTTGAAGCTCCCTCACCATCAGCGACAACACTTTTTGCAAGATTTAGTAAAATAGAATGAAACTTATTATTGAAATCTTTTAACTTAGGATCGTGTATATTCTTTATTTCTGAATTTTTTGATTTTCCCGTGGCAAATACGGAAACCATATCATTTGTGCTTGTATCGCCATCACAAGTTATTGCATTAAATGTGGTAGGCATATTTTTTTTTAATAATTTTTTAAGAATTGATGAGGAGATATTTGCATCTGTAAATATAAATCCTAAAGTTGTAGCTAGGTTAGGTTGAATCATTCCCGATCCTTTTGCTACTCCATATATTTTAATATCTGAGCTTCCAATTTTACATTCTTCCATTGCCATTTTAGGCTTTGTATCTGTTGTAAGTATTCCCATAGCCGCCTTCAACCAAATATATTTATTTAGGTTATATTTAATATTTTCTACTAAACTTTTAATTTTAGATTTAATTTTCTCTGTAGGAAATTTTTCACCGATTGTACCTGTTGATGCAAACAATATTTCGTCTGGATATACTTTTGATGGCTTGTCCTCATCTTCTAATTGTTTTTTTGAGAGATATTCAGCCAATTCATTAGCAATAGTTGATATACCTTTAAAACCATTTTTGCCAGTAAAGCAATTAGCATTTCTTGTATTAATTAAAATTGCCTTTATTTTTTTTGAATTAATTGTCATGTTCCATTTTAAATTCTCTGACAATATTTTAGATTGAGTATAGACATTAGCAAAATTAGCTCCTTCTCTAAAATAAAATAGAACTAAGTCATCTCTTTTTACTTTATATAAATCTGCTGAAACTGTTGAAATAGAAAGTCCATCTAAGTGATCAAGATCCTGAAAATCACCTATTTTAGAGTTTTTATTTTGAAAATTAAAGAAATTGTTAATGTTCAATACCATGCAGTTTAAATATTTATCTTAATGACTATATAAAATACATAAATTAAATTATACAGCAAATATATAAATTAATGTTTAATCCTTTAAAATTTATAACAAGATTTGTTAAATCTAGCAATCAAAGAGAGCTAGATAAAATTAATCCAATTTTAAACAAAATTAATATCCTGGAAAATGAAATTTCAAAGCTTACACAAAATCAATGTATAGATAAAACACATGATCTTGTAAAAAAAGTCAATGATGGTGTTGAATTAAGCGAAATAGTACCAGTAGCTTTTGCTTTAGTAAGAGAAGCTTCAAAAAGAGTAAATCAAGAGAGGCATTTTGATGTACAGCTTTTGGGAGGAATAGTGTTGAATGATAATAAAATTGCTGAAATGAAAACAGGCGAAGGAAAAACATTAACAATTGCTCTCGCTGCTTATGTAAATGCGCTTTATAAGAAAGGAGTTCACATAGTTACAGTAAACGATTACTTAGCTAAAAGAGATAGCGAGAATATGGGTAAAATTTATAAATATCTTGGTTTGTCATGTGGATATATAAATAACGGACAATCCGATGAAGAAAGGAAGAAAAATTATAACTGTGATATAACTTACGCAACTAATAGTGAACTTGGTTTTGATTATTTGCGAGATAATATGAAATATTCACTTAGTACCACAGTTCAAAGAGGTCATTTTTTTGCAATTGTCGATGAAATAGATTCGTGTTTAATAGATGAAGCGAGAACTCCACTGATTATAAGTGGTCAATCTGATGATAAGACATCACAATATAGCTCCATTAATAAATTGATTAAATACTTGAATGAAGACGATTTTGAAATAGATGAAAAAGACAGAAATATAATGTTAACAAACAAAGGCGTAGATAATGTTGAAAAAATATTCTCAAATGCAGGAATTTTAAAAAATAATAATTTCTATGATCCAGAAAATATTTCTTTAGTTCATTTTGTAAACCAAGCGTTAAAAGCAAATCATCTATTTAAGAGTGGAAAAGACTATATTGTTAAAGATAATCAAATTGTAATAATTGATGAACAAACTGGAAGGCAACTACCCGGTAGAAGATTTGGTGATGGTCTTCATCAAAGCCTTGAGGCTAAAGAGAATTTAGAAGTGCAAGCAGAAAACCAAACTTTAGCTTCGATAACATATCAAAATTATTTTAAGCTGTATAAAAAAATCTGTGGCTGTACTGGAACAGCAATGACCGAATCTGAGGAATTCTACGAAATTTATAATTTACCTGTTGTGAGTATACCTACCAACAAAAAAATGATCAGAAAAGATTTTAATGATTTAATATTTATGACTCAAAAAGAAAAAGACAGAGCAATAATAAACAAAATCAAAGAAATTTATAAAAAGCAACCATTGCTAATATTTACATCAAGTATTAATAAATCTGAGCATTACTCTGATTTATTAAATATTGAGAAAATTCCGCATGTTGTTCTTAATGCTAAAAATCACGAGAGAGAAGCTGATATAATAGCTAATGCAGGTAAAAAGAATTCGGTAATCATAACAACCAGTATATCTGGTAGAGGGGTTGATATAAAACTAGGAGGAAAGTCAGACAGAAATAACGAAAAAAATGAAATTAAATTAAATGGGGGATTATTTGTTTTGGGTACAGAAAGAATGGAAAGCCGAAGAGTAGATAATCAAGCAAGAGGTAGATCTGGAAGACAGGGTGATGAAGGTTGCTCAATATTTTATGTGAGTTTAGAAGATGATTTAATGAGAATTTTTGGGACCGAGTCTTTAAACTCGATGCTCGAGAAACTAGGCCTTAAAGATGGTGAAAGTATTAATCATCCGTGGATAAATAAGGCTTTAGAGAGAGCACAACAAAAAGTTGAGTCTAGGAATTTTGATATTAGAAAAACATTACTTAAATTTGACAATGTATTAAACGATCAAAGACACGTTATATTCACGCAAAGAAATAATATAATTTCCAATGAATTTAGTAATTTTTTAGATGGTTTTATAGGTGAAGTTACTGAAGAACTTTTACAAGATAGAAAAAAATATTTAATTAATCCAAAAGAAAATTTTTATTTAGGTAAGTTGAAATCAATTTTTGGTAAATCTTTAGATGAGAAAATTATAAATGAAACAAATGGTATGAAAAGTGATGAATTTGTAAAGTTTGTTTACGATAAATTCAATGATATAAGAAATAATAGGATTAAGATACTAGGTGAAGAGCAAAATTACGAGTTAGAAAAAAGAATATTTTTACAAATTATTGATCAAAATTGGAAAAACCATATACAATACTTGGAGCAATTAAGACAGGTTGTGGGACTTAGATCTTACGGTAATAGAGATCCCCTAATTGAATACAAAAAAGAAGCTTTTAGTTTGTTTGAAAATTTACTCTCAAAATTAAAGATTGATTTGATAACAATTCTAGCAAATCTTACTGTAGTTAGTCAGAGGGATGAAATAAAAAAAAATGATAATCAAGAAAAAAAAATTAAAACAAAAGTTGATGGAAAAAAGATAGGAAGGAATGATCCATGTTTTTGTGGTTCAGGAAAAAAGTTTAAACATTGTTGTGGCTCGCTTTAAGACAATACCCATAAGGAAATTAAAATAAAAAATAGAAATATAAATGGAATTAATTTTTTTAAATTTGTTTTATTTTTGAATTTTTGTAAAAAATTTTGCTCGTTTATAAGATTATCTGTATTATTAGATACAAAACCCTTTGATCTTCCAACAGACAAAAATTTTTTCTTTCTGTGTGATAAAATTTCATCAGGTGTCATGTTTTCAAAAAATTTCAAATTTTCTTTAATAGTTTGTCTTACATTTTTAAGTATTTCTTCTCTATTTCGATGAGCTCCACCTTTAGGTTCTGGAACAATTTCGTCTATGATGTCTAATTTTTTCAAATCATTTGAAGTTAGTTTCATAGCTTCTGAGGCTTCAAGAGTTTTTTTTGGATCTCTCCACAAAATAGTTGCACATCCCTCAGGTGAAATTACTGAGTATATCGCATTCTCCAACATTATAACTTTGTTTGAAGAGGCAAGGGCTATCGCTCCACCTGACCCTCCTTCACCAATAATTATTGAGATATTTGGTACTTTAAGTTTCATACAAGTTTCTATTGATCTTGCAATTGCCTCTGCTTGACCTCTCTCTTCAGCTTCTACTCCTGGGTAGGCGCCTGGTGTATCAATAAATGTTAAAATTGGAATATTGAATTTATTTGCAAGATTCATAAGACGTATATTTTTTCTATAGCCCTCGGGTCTCATCATCCCAAAATTTCTTTCAATTCTTGTGTCTAAGTCTTCACCTTTTTCTTGTCCTAAGACCAGAACAGACTGAGAGTCAAATTTACCAAAACCACCAATCAATGATTTGTCCTCCCCGAAATATCTATCACCAGCTAACGGCATGAAGTCTTCTATCAAATTATCTATAAAATATTTTGCTTTTGGTCTGTCCTCATGTCTTGCAACTAAAGTGGTCTGCCATGCATTTAGATTTGAGTAGATTTTGTTTAGCTTTTCATCCAGTTCGTTTTGTAAAGTTACAATTTTATCGGTGTTTACCTGTGAAATTCCGTCTTGGTTGTAAGGATCTTTTAGTTGTTCAAGTTCCTCTTCAAGACTTTTTACATCAGCTTCAAAATTAAGATAATTTTTCATTAATAAAAGGTTTATTATAAATAAAAAAGGCAATAAAATGAAAAAAAATTTCTAAAATAATTACTAAAAAATAGATTTTTTAAGAAAAGAGGTCGATTTGGCTGAAAATTACATTAAAGTTTACAATTTATCGGTTTCTGAAGTTTTATATAAATTTATAAATGATGAGGCGCTTCCTGGAACAGGAATAGATACAAGATATTTTTGGAAGAGCTTAGACAAAGAAGCACATGAATTAACACCAAAAAATAAAAATATTTTAAAAGTTAGACATAAATTACAATTAGAGATTGATAGGTGGCACTTAAATAATAAAAAAAAATTTAAAACTTCAGATTATAAAAAATTCTTAAGAAAAATTGGATACATTCAAAACGAAGGACCCGATTTTAAAATAAAAACTAAAAATTTAGATGAAGAAATTTCAAAAATCGCAGGACCTCAATTAGTGGTTCCAATAAACAATTCGCGTTATGTTTTAAATGCTGTGAATGCAAGATATCAATCATTGTACGACAGTCTTTATGGAACCAATGTTATAGAAAGCGAGGAGTCTGCAACTGAAAGATACGATCCTGAAAGAGGTCTTGAAGTTATTAAATACTCTAAAAAATTCTTAGATAAGTTTTTTTCACTATCGAGTGGAAGTTGGAAAAATATAGATAAAATAGAGGTTATTAATAAAAGATTATCTTTAAATGTTTATAATAAAAAAGTTTATCTAAAAGATGAAAATAAGTTCCTAGGTTATAGGGGTAAAAAAGAAAATCCCGAAGCAATTATATTAAAAAATAATAATTTGCATGTAGAAATTATTGTCAACCCGAATGCATTTAGTGCTAAGAGTGATGCGGCTGGTATATCAGATATAATTCTGGAGTCAGCTATTACTACAATTTGTGATCACGAAGATTCAGTTGCAACTGTTGATGCCTCTGACAAAGTAATTGGATATAGAAATTGGTTAGGTCTCATGAAAGGAAATTTAAAATCCTTTTTTGAAAAAAAAGGTAAAAATCTAGTTAGAAAATTAAACCCTGATAGAAAATATATATCAAAAGATGGAATTGAAAAAAAACTATGTGGTAGATCACTAATTCTGAATCGAAATACTGGTCATTTAATGACAAATCCCTCTATACTTTTAAAAGATGGATCTGAGATACCAGAAGGAATATTAGATGCTTTTGTTACTAGTTTGTGTGCTTTGCATGATTTAAAAAGTAAAAAAAATTCAAAAAGTTCATCTATTTTTATAGTTAAACCAAAACAACATGGTCCAGATGAATGTTCTTTTACAGACCTATTATTTGAGAATGTAGAAAAAATTTTAAAATTAAAAAAATATACAATCAAGTGTGGTATAATGGATGAAGAAAGAAGAACATCTCTCAATTTAAAAGAGTGTATTAGAAAATTACAAAATAGAGTCTTTTTTATAAACACAGGTTTTTTAGATAGAACTGGTGATGAAATTCATACATCTATGGAAAGTGGTCCAATGATAAAAAAAAGTGATATGAAGTCCTCAGCTTGGATTAAAGCTTATGAAGACAATAATGTAAATGTTGGTCTTAAATGTGGTTTTAGTGGTGTTGCTCAGATTGGAAAAGGAATGTATCCGGAACCTGATAACATGTCTAAAATGGTTAAAGAAAAAATTAATCATTTGAATGCTGGTGCAAACTGTGCCTGGGTACCATCTCCAACAGCCGCTGCTTTACATGCAATACATTATCATGAAATAGATGTATTCAAATTACATAAAAAACTTAAAAATAGAAAAAAGGTTAATATAGATGATCTACTAAAGATACCTGTTATCAATAATCCGAAATGGAGTAATAATGAAATTAGAGATGAGATTGCCAACTCATCACAAAGTATATTGGGATATGTGGTAAGATGGATAGATCAGGGAATAGGCTGCTCTAAAGTTCCAGATCTAAATGGTATCAATTTAATGGAAGATAGGGCAACTTTAAGGATATCATCTCAATTAATTTCTAATTGGCTACAGCATGGCATATGTAGTAAGAGGCAGGTTTTGGAAATTTTGAAAAAAATGGCAAAAATAGTTGATAACCAGAATATAAACGACAAAAACTATCAAAAAATGTCTCCAAATTTTGATAAATCAATTGCGTTCAAAACCGCATGCGAGTTGGTATTTCATGGAAAAGATCAACCGTCGGGATATACTGAGCCTCTACTCCATCTTAATAGATTAATTAAAAAAAATTAATCGCTTGTAATATTTTTTCTGTTTTTAAATGCTGAAATTAAAGTACCATCATCTAAACTTTCTATTTCACCTCCGATGGGAACACCTTGGGCTAGTTTTGTGACTTTAATTTCTAAAAATTTTAAACTTTCCTGAATATAGAATGCTGTTGTCTGCCCCTCTACAGTGGCGCTAGTAGCAATAATAACTTCTTCAATACTATTTTTTTTTATTCTTTCTATTAAACTTTCTATTAAAAGGTTGTTTGTACTATCTTTTGAACCATTAGACAACGTCCCACCCAGAATATGAAAATATCCTTTAAAAATACTTGAGTTTTCAATAGACCACTGATCAGCTATTGTTTCAACAATACATATTTGATTTATTTTTTTTTCACTATTTTTGCAATTTAGACACTCACTATCTGTTGATCTTAATGCGCCACAAGTTTTACATCTGATTATATTTTTGTAAACTTTAGCTAAGGAATTTGTCAGTGACTTTAAAAGGTCTTCTTTGTTATTAATAAATTTTAATATAATTCTTCTCGCAGATTTTGGGCCTAGCCCTGGAAGTTTTGAAATTATTTTTATTAATTCTTCTATTTCAGGAATATTTTGCATTTACAAGGGCCATTTGAAACCAGGAAGACCAAGATCAAGAGTTGTTTTAGATATCTCTTTAGCAGTTTTGTCCTTTAATGAATGCTTGGCATTATTATGGGCTGCCATTATTAAGTCTTCTAATATATTAGCATTTTCTTGAAGTAAATCTGGAGATATAAATATTTTAACTATTTCTCCATCTCCATTCAAAGTTAATTTAATCTTGTCACCTCCAGATGTCCCCTCTGCAGTTATTTTTTTAATTTTTTCCTGACTTTCTTTTACGTTAGCCTCTAGCTCTTTAGCCTTATCAAGTATTTTTTTAAAATCAGTCATCAGTTTCTTTAATATCCATTATTTCAACATCATCCAAAATTTGAATAATTTTTTTGTAGTCTTCTGTTTTCTTGAAATCATCAATAGTATTTTCTTTCAATTTTTTTTGCGATTCTTTTAAAGAGGCATCTCCTTTTTGCTTTGACAAAGTAATAATCCATCTAGAATTCGTCCATTCGAACAATTTTGATGATAGAATTTTTACAAAATCTTTGTCTAAATTTTCGTTAAAGGATATTTCAATTCTATTCTCCTCAAATTTTACCAAATTTACATTATTTTCTAAATCATATTTTAATCCCATTTCTTTATTTAATTTACATATATTAATAAGTTCGTGAATTGAATTTATTTTAAAATTATTACTTTGATTTAAATCTTTTTTTTCACTTTTTTTTATCTCTTCTTTTTGAGTTAAATTTTTAATTTGATTTACAGTTCCTTCACCTATATTTGAAGAAGTGTTTGAGCTGTGGATTAGGTTATTATCAAAATCCATTATTTCTCTATTATTTTTGTCGACTGGTCCAATTACATATAATAATTTTGTTATAATCATTTCAACAAAGATATATGGATTTGAAACAAAATTAATTTGTTCCATGGATTTAACTAAAATATCCCAAAATATTATTAGTGTTTTTTTTTCAACTTTTTTGCTTAGCTCATGTATTTGGTTAAATTCCTGATCATTTAAATCAAAATTTGAACTCTCTAATTTTAGGAATTCAATGTTTTTCAAGTAATATAGAATCTCTAATATGTCATTAAGCAAAATGCTAGGCTCAAAACCAGTATCATAAATATTTTTATATATTTTTTTTGACTCTGTCTCATTGCCTTCTAAAATATTAGTTAATAATAGTATGACTGAATTTTTATCGAAATAGCCAAATATATTCTGTACATCAGCCAAATTTAATTCGGTATTAATATTTTTTGATAACAATGCTCTATCTAAAAGTGAGAGGGCATCACGTAAGCTACCCTCAGATAATTTACAAATCAATTTTAATCCATCGTCACTAATTTTACCATTTTCTTTATTTAAAATTATTTTTAAATAATTAAACAAAGTCTCAAATTTAATTCTGGATAAATCAAATCTAGTACACCTCGATATAATTGTAACTAAAATTTTTTTAATTTCTGTAGTACAAAATATAAACACCACATAGTTTGGTGGTTCTTCAAGAATTTTTAATAAAGATTGGGCCCCTGCCTTTGACATGGCTTGTATTTCATCTAAAATTAAAACTTTATACTTGCCAGTAGTTGGTGGATACCTGCAAAATTCTATCAGATCCCTAACAGAATCTATGCCCGTTGCTGTTGCACAATCTTGCTCAATAACATCTAAGTGACTAGAGTTAATTATTGATTCACAATTGTTACAAAAATTTTTAGTACATAGATTATCTACACCATTTTTACAATTAAGTGCTTTTGCAATTATTCTAGCAATAGAAGTTTTTCCTGTGCCTCTAATTCCATGAAATAGAAAAGCATTTGGAATTTTATCAAGTTTAATAGAATTATAAATCGTATTGGCTATTACTTCCTGGCCAATTAAATCATTAAATGTCTTTGGTCTATATTTTAAAGCTAAAACTTTTGAATTCATAATTTAATAGGGCCAATCAACCTGATGAACACTAGTCCTCTGCTGCTGTGTTTCCACTCTGACAGGATAAACTGTATTACCACCTGATTGACCCAATTTCATTATATCAGTAATTTTTTTTAATAAATAAATATATTTATTTACTTATCCCTAAAACTTGATTGTTTAAACACACCTAATAATTGAAACTCTGAACAATGCAGTTCTAAATCACTAAGAGCACCTGATACTTTTTCCTCTTCAATATGACCTTGTACTTCACAAAAAAAATAATATGAAGAAAAAGTTCCCTTTTCTGGGAATGATTGAAGCTTAGTCATATTTACTTGTCTTAAACTTAATCCTGTTAATGATTGAAAAAGTGCGGATGGTTTATTTTTTAACTTAAACAAAAATGAAGTGATAAATTTTGTACTTTTGTCAAATTTAGGTTGAATTATATCTTTTTGGAAAACCAAAAATCTTGTGAAATTTATTTTTTCATCTTGAATATTATCATCTAAGACTTTTAAATCATAAATTTTTGCACTTCTTTCTGAAGCTATTGCTGCTTTTGTTGAGTCTTTTAAATTTGAAATAAACAAAGCACTGCCGGCAGTGTCTGCCATTACATGTTCATTAAATTTATTTTTTTTAATAAAGGCATTAGTTTGGCTTAGAGCAGCAGTATGCGAATAAACATCTTTAATATTTTCGATTTTAGTATTCTTTATTCCAAGCAAACAATGATTTATAGAAAAAAAATGCTCTGCAAAAATATTCATCCTATATTTAAGAACTAATGTTTCAATATTAATTGATCCAATCAATTGGTTTTGTTCTGGAACTAATGCTTTTATTTCTGCATTGTTTTTGGCTAATTCAAATGCATCTTGAAATGTCCTGCATGATATAGTTTCTGATTTAGGATAATTTTCTTTAATACAGCTTTCACTATAAGATCCGGGAATTCCTTGATAAGCAAATTTCATATTATCTTATATTATAAAAAAATTTTTATTCCAATAATTTCTTAACTTTTCTAAAGTCTTCAATTGTATCTACTCCTATTGGTTTATTTTTTGCGAATACAGTGTGTATTGGGATATTATTGTCTAATGCTCTTAACTGTTCTAACTTTAATTTTTTTTCAGAAAAAGTTTTTTTAAGTGAGACTATTTTTTTTAAAGTACTATATTTATATAAGTAAATACCTATATGATGATAAATATGTGGGTTATTAAATTTATTTTTTCGAAAAAAATTAATTGCTTTAGAAATTTTTTTTTTTTCTAGAGTTTTATCTGTTGCGACTTTAACTATATCTTTATTATATAATTCATTATTTTTTAACTTACAGGCTAATGTTCCCATTTGATAATTACCTTCTATTATTTTTTTTTTTAATAATTTTATATCATTTATGCTAATTAAAGGTTCATCTCCTTGTAAGTTTAAAACATAATCAATATTCTTTTTTTTTAATATTTGTAATCCTTCATAAATTCTATCAGTACCAGTAGAATGATTTTTTTTAGTTAGAATTGAATTTCCACCATTATTTTTTACATTCTCGTAAATTTTTATATCTCCAGTTGTGACATAAACTTCTCCTATTTTTGTATCTATCGCTTTTTTATAAACATGATTAATTAAAGTCATTCCATTAATTTTTAATAAGGGTTTACCTGGAAGTCTGCTTGCAGAAAGCCTGGAAGGTATTAAAATTATAGTTTTAGACATAAATTTATTATTAATGCGTCTTTGAGACGCAAAAAACACAATTACTTGTTTTTTTTATTAAATTAGTGTTATACGTCCTAACATATCAATATGGTATACGAATTCCAAAAAATAATCACATCAATTGTAATAGTTGTCCTAGTTGTTTTCGGCATAGGGAAAATAAGTGATTTTTTATTTAAAACTGAAACTAATGTTGTTGCTTACAAGGTGGAAGTTCAAGAAAAAGAAGTATCTGAGTCAGATGCTGTATCCTTCGATTTAGCAAGTTTTGTATCCCTTGGTGATGTTGAGCATGGAAAGAAGGTGTTTAAAAAGTGTGCCGCTTGTCATAGCATAAAAGAGGGTGGAAAAAATAAAATTGGTCCTGCATTATGGTCTGTAATGTTGAGAAAATCAGGTGAACTTAGTGATTTTAAATACTCTAAGGCTCTTTTAGATCATAATAAACAATGGGGTTTTGAAGAAATGAATGGTTTTCTTTTGAAACCTGCAACATGGATTAGAGGTAATAAAATGGGTTTTGCAGGATTAAAAGACGAAAAGGATAGAGCTAGTGTAATATTGTATCTAAATGAAAGCTCTAGCCAACCTCTCCCTTTACCTTAATTTTTCAAGACAATAAAGTAATATAGATTTTTGAACATGAACTCTATTCAGAGCTTGTAACCAAACCTTTGATTGTTTACTTTGAAATACTTCTTCCTCTACCTCTTTTCCTCTCGGCAAACAATGGAGAAAGATGCATTCCTTTTTAGCTAAACTCATCAGTTTTTTGTCGATTTTAAACTTTTTAAAATGATTTAATTTTCTATTTTTATTAACTTTATCATTCATTGATATAACTTTATCTGAAAAAATTACGTCTGCTCCAGCAACTGCTTTTTTTGGATCATTATAAATTAAAATTTTGTTCTTATTTATTTTTATATAATTTAAAACATCTTTTGTAGGTTGGTATTTTTTGGGACAACCTATATTAAGTTTAAATGAAAATTTTATTGAAGCTGCGATTAAACTATTCAATACATTATTAGAATCACCGATCCAACTAATGCATAAATCTGATATTTTTCTTTTTTTAATTTCTTCTACAGTGAATACATCAGATAAAACTTGTGTTGCATGTGAGCTTGGGCTAAGTCCATTAATGATTGGAATAGACATATGTTTCGTAAACTCTTTCAATTTATCATCACTATCTGTTCTTAAAATGAAAGCATTACCAAAATTTGATATTATTTTAGCTGTATCTTCAATACTTTCACCACCTTTGGACAGATGTAATTCATCCGGTCTTAGTGTTAATGCACTTCCACCAAGTTGTTTAATTGCTAAATAAAAACTTAGCCTTGTTCTCAAGCTAGATTTTTCAAACATTTGAATTAATAATTTTCCTTTTAGTGGTGCACCTTTATCAACTTCAAGATTATTCAGTTTTTTCCTAGAAATTTTTCTTTTTTTCGCATCAACAAGAATTTTTCTTAAATCTTTTGAAGAAATATCTTTTAGATTTATAAAATTTTTCATTTTCTAAAATTCATTGCAAACTTTTTTAATAATTTTCAAAGCTTGATCTATTTCACTTTTTTTTACATTCAGTGGTGGCAAGATTCGAACAACATTTTCAGCAGCACGTATTGTTAGAAGTTTATTTTCTGTTAATTTATTTATAAAACTTGTCTGGTCTTTATGTAGTTGTATCCCAATTAATAATCCTCTTCCTCTTATTTCTTTAACAACGTTAGGATATTTTTTTTTTAATTGTTTTAATTCTGAAAAAAAATACTTTGATATTTTTTTGACATTATTAAGAAACTTTTTACTTGAAACTATATCTATTACTGAGTTTCCTACCGCCATTGCCAGAGGATTACCTCCAAAGGTTGAACCGTGACTACCCGGTATCATTCCTTTAGCAACTTTTTTATTTATAAGAACTGCACCAATTGGAAAACCACCCCCAATTCCTTTAGCAATTGGCACTATATCTGGTTTTATTTTTGAATATTCAAATGAAAGAAAACGAGCTGATCTAGATATTCCAGTCTGAACTTCATCAGCAATTAATAAAATTTTTTTTTGATCACATAAGCTTCTTAATTCCTTTAAACACCAATCAGGTATTACCTTAATACCTCCCTCTCCCATTATTGGTTCGACCATAATTGCAGCAGTATTTTTAGTAATTTTTTCCTTTAAAGACTTGTGATTTCCAAAAATAAAATGATCAAATCCTGGAATTTTAGGGCCGAAACCCTCAGTCATTTTTTTTGATCCACTTGCGAAAATAGCAGCAATTGTTCTGCCATGAAATGAATTTTTAATACATAAAATTCTATTTTTTTTTGGTTTTCCGATTGAATAAAAATATCTTCTAGCTACTTTAATAGCTGCCTCAGTAGCCTCAGCACCACTATTTTGAAAAATTACTTTATCAGCAAATGTTTTTCGACATAACTTTCTAGCTAATTTTTCCCCCTCTGGAATTTGAAATGCATTAGAAACATGCCAAAGTTTTTTGGACTGTGCATTAATTGTTTTAACTAGTTCTGGATGAGAGTGACCTAAACAATTAACTGCTATACCTTGTACAAAATCTAAATACTTTGTTCCTTTTGTTGAATATAAAAAACTTCCTTTTCCTTTAGAAAAAGATAATTTTTTTCTGTTATAATTGTTAGCTAAATAATTCATGATCTTATTTTGTATCCTTTTTTATATAACAGAAATGCTATAAACCACATAATTATAGATAAAGAAAATAAGTATATAATTCCAAAAAAGATTGATCCGTCTGAGCTACCAATAAATGAAAATCTAAATCCATCAATCATATGAAAAAAAGGATTAAAAAATGCAATTTTTTGTATCAACTCAGGAAGTTTCTCCATAGAAAAAAAAGTTCCACTTAAAAAAGATAGCGGCACTATTATAAAATTTGTTACTGTAGCCATATGATCAAATTTATCTGCCCAAAGTCCTGCTATAATTCCAGCTGCTCCTAAAATAAAAGATGATAAGAATAAATAAACAAATAAAGTATAAAAATTTTGGATATCTATTTGAATAAAAAAAGAAAATATTACAATCGATAGGAAACAAATTATTATTGCTCTAGTAATTGCAGCTAATATAATTGCTAGAGTGACCTCAGCAGCTGAAAGAGGAGCTCCGATTAAATCAACTATATTTCCCATAACTTTGCCCATTAAAATAGACGAGGAAGAGTGAGCAAATGACTGTGAAATAAATTGCATTGCTATTAATCCTGGGGCTAAAAAAATAATAAATTCAACTCCTAATACATTAGATCTTTCTGTGCCGATTGCTAATGATATTACAACAAGGAATAGAATTGCAGTTACAATTGGACCAACTATGGTTTGTCCGAAGACACTTAAAAATCTTAGTGTTTCTTTACAATATAAGGAGTAAAAACCTATCCAATTAATTGTAAATCTTCTTACACCAATTTTATATTTATTCTTTATTTCGATCATTTATTTCCTATAAATCATATAAATTGTTAATAAATTAAAAAAAAAACTTGTTAAGGTTCAATATAACATTAAACTACATATTGTATTAAAGAGTTTATTAATAACAATATAAAGTATAATGAGTTGGACAGAAGAAAAAGTTAAATTACTTAAGGAATTATGGGGTTCTGGCAAAACTGCAAGTCAAATTGCTGAGATTATAGGGGGGATATCAAGAAACGCTGTAATAGGAAAAGCTCATAGGTTGAACTTGAGTG
>MDTA01027028.1_pt1 | contig 19702 bp, 17 predicted proteins | sample 811151 | NCBI WGS metagenome assembly MDTA01 (sample SAMN05326648, study PRJNA326480) | marine metagenome | isolation source: seawater | place: Indian Ocean: South | collected 2010 | reverse complement strand
TTCCTAATAAAAATATAATTAGATAGCTTATTCTACTTTTTAAAAAACTATTTTTTGGTAAAAAACTTAATATTTTATTGCTATAAAAATTGATATAATTTAAATCTTTTTTGTCAATATTTTCAATTTTATTATTAGACCATTCCCCATAAAAATTTACTAAATCAATATTTTTTGGTTTTTTATAGAACAATATTAATGATTTTACTGAATTTTTAACATATTTTACTGTAGCAATTTTATCAAAATATGGAGCCCAATAAGAAATGTGCATTACAAATAAATATTTTGTATATTAAATATAATTATATTAATAACCAATCAAGATTAAATAAAGACTTTTAGTTTATTATTTACCTTAATGATTGATAAATATAAAATTTATATATTTCACCCTTACTCACAAATAGGTGGTGCAGATCTTTCAATTTCAAGATTGATAAATAAATTAAACGAAAAAAAATATGATATAGATTTTATTTTTTTAAATAAACAAAACCTAAGTAATTATTTATCAGAAAGAAATATAAATTTAATTAAAATTAAATCTAAAAGAACTGTTTTCTCGGTATCTAAAATTCGTGATCATCTTATTAAAGATAAAAAAAAAAATTATAAAAAATATATTTTTTTATCAAATCAAAATTTTGCAAATATTTTATCTTTTGCTGTATTGTTTAATTTAAATTGGATCAAACATATATTAATTGAAAGAAATCATATTGATGAGTTCAAATATAATAAATCTTTAAAAAAATTGATTATTTTTAAATTGATTAAATATCTTTACAGACATGCTGACGCAATTATTGGTATTAGCAAGAAATTGAGCACAGATTTATCAAAATATATTAATAAAAAATGTATAACTATATATAATCCTGCATTTGATAGAAATATTATTAATTTATCTAGACAGAAAATATCATTAAAAAAAAAGAAAAATACAATTTTAACAGTTGGTAGATTAGAGGATCAAAAAGATATAGAAACCCTAATAAAAGCTTTTAGATTGGTAGTTAGAAAAGTAAACTCTAACCTGATTATAATCGGTTACGGATCACAACTTAAAAAATTAAAAACAATTATTTATAAAAATAATCTTCAAAAGAATGTAAAAATTCTTACCACAATTAAAAATCCTTTTCCTTATTACAAAATTGCAAAAACTTTTGTATTGTCTTCAAAATATGAGGGATTTGGAAATGTTCTAGTTGAAGCGGCAATGTTTAAAATTAATGTAATCAGTTCAAATTGCAATTCTGGCCCAAAAGAAATACTTCTTAATGGTAAGGGAGGTCAGCTATTTAAAGTTGGTGATCATATTGAATTGTCAAATAAAATTATAAAATCTTTAAAATTAGATCAAAAAAAATATGTTGAAACTCTATACAATTCTTTAGAACGTTTTAATGTTGAAAATAATATTAAAGCTTACAAAAAATTATTCGACAATATTTAAATGACTAAAGAAATTATTTTTTTTTGTCCCTCAATTGAAGATGGTGGTGTAGAAAAAAACCTTTTTTTGATTGCAAATAAATTATGTGACAAATTTAAAATATCTGTAGTTACTGCAAATAAAAATAAGAAAAATAAATTTAACAAAAAAGTTAATCTTATATTTCCTAAAAATATCAATATTGATAATGCTAATAGGTTAATAAAATCATTTTATTGTTTTTTTTTAATTATAAAAAATTACAAAAGTAAAAATAGAATAATTATTTCCTATGAATCTAATATATTTGCAATAATAATTGCAAAATTAATAGGTATTCCAGTAATAATTAGATCTAATGCTAGTCCTGAGGGTTATCTAAACAACTTTTTAAAAATACAAATATTTAAATTTTTTTTTAAATTTGCAGACATAATATTGGTTAATAGCTTTGAGTTTAAAAAACAAATTGATAAGATTTTAAATATTAATTCAAAAATAATTTATAATTCAGTAATAGATAAGAAAACACAGCTTAAACTATCTTCAGAAAAATTTAAAAAATATAATCTTAAACCTAACTGTTACAAGATTGTTGTAATAGGTAGACTAGTTAAGCAAAAAGATCAAATAACCATATTGAAAGCTTTAAATCTTTTAAAAAAAAAACTTGATTTCTTTGTATATATAATAGGCAAAGGTGATAGGAAAAATGATTTAAAAAAATTTTGTGCTTCAAAAAAATTATCAAATAAAATTAAATTTTTAGGTTATAAAAAAAATATTTACCCTTACTTAAAATGGTCTAATGCATTAATATTATCATCTAAATATGAAGGATCACCAAATGTATTAATTGAGGCAATTTCAATGAAAAAGATTGTAATATCTTCAAATTGTCCAACAGGACCTAAAGAAATACTTAAAAATGGTAAAGCAGGCTATCTGTTTAAAACCTCAAATTTTGAAGATTTATCAAAAAAAATAGTTACTAGTTTTGTTAATAAAAAGTTGTCTCAAGAGAAAATAAAATTTGCCCAAAAAACAATTACCAGATACTCCATTGATAAAAATAAAAATGAATTAATTAAGATTATTAATTCTTTAAAATAATTTTTTCTTCCATGTGATTGGAACTAGACTATTATTAAGTTCTATTTCGTAATTATATAAAAATTTTTTTGGCCCGCTTTTACTTACATAATCAACTACTTTCTGAATAGAGTCTTCAAGTGTCACTGTAGTTTTATAATTTAATATTCTCCTTGCTTTATCAGCAGAACATTTAGCATATTTTACTTCATTAGGCCTATCTTTATAATATTTTGCATTTTTGTTGAATTTAAGCTTATTAGATAAAATATTATAAAGCTCATTAATTGTTATAAAATTTTCATCTGGTCCAATATTAACTATCTGCCTATTTATTTTTTTATCGAATAAAAGTTTGTCTAAACAATAGATGCAATCATCAATATCTGAAAAAGATCTTTTTTGTTCACCATCTCCATAGATAATTGGATTTCTGTTTTGAAGCATCATATTAGTCATTATTGAAACCACATTTCGAAAAGGGTCATCATACTTTTGTTTGGGCCCTATAATATTATGTGGTACAGCAATATTGTACTCTACATTATTTGTTTCACATAAATTTATAAGTAATTTTTCTGCAGCTAATTTTGAAATTCCATATGGATCAACTGGATCTGGCTTATCTTCTTCATTGAATGGTGGTTTTATAGAACCATATCTTGCCATAGATGAACAAAAAACTATTCTTTTTACTTTATTTTTTATAGCAGCAGTAAAAACAGAGGCTGAGCCAACAACATTATTTTTAGAGAACATAACTGGCGAAAAATTTGATAGACCTTCATGAGCATAAGCTGCAGCATGACAAACTACATCAACGTTTTTTAGAATATTTGAAAGTTTATCAAAGTCTTCAATGTCCACTTTGTGGAAATTTACTTTTTTGTCCACGTTATCAAGTGAACCGCCTACTAAATTATCACACCCAGAAACTTTATATTTTTTCTTTAAATAATAATCTGCAAGATTTGCACCTAAAAAACCTGCAACTCCAGTAATAAATATATGCATAGACGTGCTTTTAATTTATGTTTGTAAAATATCAACAAATATAATTTTTCATTAAAACTTTCAAAGATAACTACTTCGTAAATAAAACATCAATAAAATCTATACCTTTTTTTGCATAATATACTTTTAAAACCTGTTTCCATTTAAATTTATATTCATATAAAAGACTAATTATTTCTGACGGATTATAGGTATTAATTTTCTGCAATCTAACTTCAATAATAACATAATTTATTTTTTTTAAAATTGCTCTTGCACCTAAAAGAACGTCAAGCTCACCTCCCTCACAATCAACTTTTAATATCGTATTTTTATTAATTTTTTCTTTTCTTAAAATTTTATCAAGTGGTAAGATTTTTACTCTTTTTTTTTTTGCAAAATTAAAATTTTCCCTTTTATAAAAAGAGGAAATTGGACCGTTTAAGAAAAAATTTTTTTCAGATTTTTTTTTTCCTGCAGCAATTTTAAAAAGTTTTCCATTAAATTTAGTTAGGAAATAATGTTCTAAATAATCATAATAAACAGGATTTGCTTCAATTAAATAATACTTAGCTTTAGAAAAATTTTTGTATAAAAATCCAGTTCCTTTTTCTACACCGACATCAATAATATAATCTACTCTAGTTATATTTCTCAGAAAATTTATATCTTTTGAGTAAAAAATTTTTAAATTGAAATATTTAAAAATTTTTTGAATAAATTTAAATATTTTAAGTTTTAAGTTAAAATTCATATGTTTTTTATTTATATAAAATTATAAATGTTATTTAACTATTTATTAAAAATAATTTAATTTTTTATTTGATAGTCATTTTTATTTAAATTAACTAGTCATAATTATTTATTAAATCAAACAAATTATATAGAGTAAAAAATTATTTTTTTAAAATGTGTGGTTTTATCGGATATATATCTACGAAAAATTCAAGCAAAATTAATAATTATTATAATAAATTTAAATTTTTTTTTAAAAAACAACAACACAGAGGTCCTGATTATAGTGAGAAAATCTGTCTAGATAAAAATAGACACCAAATCTGTTTAGGTTTTAATAGACTAACAATTATTGATCAGTCTAAAAATGGAAATAAAATTTTTAAGAATAATAAGTTTATATTACTTTTTAATGGAGAAATTTATAATCATAAAGAATTAAAACAAAAATATTTTGAGTCCGAATTTTTTGAAAGCAAAACTGATACGGAATTACTATTTAAGTTTTTAATTAAATTTGGTTGTTCTAAAATTAATGAGCTTGAGGGTATGTTTGCTTTTGTTTTAATAGATTTAGAAAAAAAAGATATAATATTCTCTCGAGATTATACTGGCATAAAACCTCTTTATTATTTCATAAATTCAGATGGAATATTTTTTTCATCAGATGCATGGTTTACGTATAGTGTTTCTGATAAAACAATTGACCCGTATTCTTGTAAATATTATTTTCAATTTGGATTTACTCCTCACTCAAATACTTTAATAAAAAATGTTAAGAAAGTTTTACCAAGAAAAATTTTAAAATATAATTATGAAACAAAAAATATAAATGAAATAGAATATTTTAATATACCTCATAAAAAGAATTCTATTAAAGTTGATGTAAAAACTTTAGAAAATAATTTATTAGATACTATTAAAAAAAATCTTATAAGTGATACTAAAGTTGGTGTATTTTTGTCTGGAGGAATAGACTCAAGCATAATCGCAATCATATCAAAAAAACTTAATAAAAATATTTCTGCATACACATCTTTTTTTAGTCCAAATGAAAAATATTCCAAATTTAATTTAGATTATGATTTTGCAAAAAAATTATGTGATCAACTTGATATAAAACTTAATAAAGTAAAAATTAATACAGATGATTTAGAGCAAAAAAAAGAACTTATTTCAGCATTAAAAAATCTTGACGAGCCAATTTCAAATTTAAATTTTTTTAATTCTTTTCTTCAATCTAAAAAAGCAAAAGAGGATAATTGCAAAGTAATACTCACAGGAGATGGTGCTGACGAAATATTTGGAGGATACGAAAGATATAGGAAATGCAATATAGCAAGCAAGTTAAGTTTTTTAAATTTAATACTCCCAAAAATAAGGAGGTTGAAAAAATTAAATTATAATCAACTTCCTGAATTTTTTTATAATAATTTAAATATTATAAATGATAAGGATTTGTTTAATTCAAATTTTTTAAGACGTATGACAAATACTGATAAATTTCAATTCTTTGATAATCTTTTTCAAAACCAAATTGATAGTATAAATTTTTTTGATTTATCATATTGGCTAACAGACGAATCTAATTTTAAACTAGATAGATCAAGCATGCTTAATTCCATAGAAGCAAGAGTTCCTTTTCAAGACAAAAATTTAATTAAGGATTATTTTTCTATTGATTTTGAAAAAAAAGTTGATTTTTTTGATGTAAAAAAACAATTGAAAAAGTTAGATTTTTTACCAAAATTTATCAAAGATAGAAAAAAAATGGGTTGGTTTAGTCCAGAATCAATATTTTTAAGAGATTACTTAAAAAATCTTTTTCATGAAACATTTGAAGAAAGTAAAATTATAGATCAAAAAATATTTGATTATAAAAATGTTATTAATCTATACAAATTACATAATGATGGTTCATACTATAAAAATCAACTATTACCAATTATAACCTTTCAAGTTTGGTATGACCAAATAAAAATGTTAGATAATAATTTATAAAAAATTATACGTAACATTGTTTATTATAATCAAAACCTCATTTCAATTTATAAGATTCCAGATATGAAAAATTAAATATCTCTGATAAAATCTTTATTTAAATTAAAATAACTTTAAAATTATTTAAGTGAGAAAATTCATACATTTGTTCACAATAAATATTTTTCTTTTTTTTATTTTTTTCTTAATTGGAGAATTAACATGGAGAACTGTTTTAAGTATAAAGCATTTTAATAACCCAAATATAAATTATTTTGGTAAAACATGGTATAGATCTAATCCTAAGAAAATAACAAAATTCGATAAAAAACTAAAGTTTGTAACTAAACCCAATATATTTATTGAAAATGTAGATATCCCTAGGTGGAAAAAAAACTCAACATTAACTACAAATGATCTAGGTTTTAGAGATAATGCTAATACCTTAAGTTTTACTTCAAATAAAAGAATATTAGCGGTTGGAGATTCGTTTACTTTTGGATCACAGGTATCTGATGAATCTACTTGGCCATCATGTCTTGAAAGGAAATTAAAAATCAAATTAGATAATGCAGGTGTTGGCAATTATAGTACTGGACAGTCTATAAGAAGGGCAATTATTGAGAGTGAGAAAAGAAAATATTCAATTTTAATTTGGTCAATTTATTTTCACGATTTTGTAAGAGACTTTAGGCAAATTTTAATACGTGATGAAGCTAATAAAGTAAAGTTTAACAATTTCAAAAATTTAAACAAATATAATAAAAAAAATAGCAATTTTTATAATTTTTTAAAAGAATATTCCTTTATTGTTTATCATGGAGAGAGAGTTGTAAAAAATATAAAAAAAAAGTTTAAAAAAAAATCAAATTTAATAAATCAAAATGAAAATAGATTTTATAACACTGATTATAATTTGATAGTTGAAAATATTAATTTTTTATTAAATAAATTTAATGATATTCAAATAGAAGATAAGATTATACTTTATCAATATGGAGCAGATTTAGATACCGCTAACAAAGATATAATTAGAAATATAAAAAAACAAATTGAAGAAATTACTTTAAATAAAAGTATCCTAATTGTTGATACGTTAGATATTTTCCAAAATTTAAAAGATAATGAAAAACATCTTATTTGGTTTGATCATCATACCGAATTTGGTAATAGTGAAGTTTGCAATTATCTTTTAAAAAATATAAAAAATATTTTTTAGTATTTTATGAAAAAAATAATTTTTTTATTCACATATAAAGTTATTATGAATTAATCAATATTTGAGAAAATATAAAATAAATGAGTTCAAAAATTAAAAAAACTAATATAATTATTTTTTGCTACAATAGACCCAAACATATAAAAAAATTAATATTAAATTTAAATAAAATAAAAAATAGAAAAATCTATGTTGTTTGTGATGGACCTAAATCAAAATCAGATAAAAATTTTGTCAATAAAGTTAGAAAAATTATAAATAATTCAAATTTAAATATTTCAAAAAAAATTTATTTTGAAAGTAATATTGGTGTAAGAAATATATTCAAAATTGGTCTAGATTGGGTTTTTAGATTTGAAAAACAAATTATAATTTTAGAGGACGATATATTGGCTTCAAAGTCTTTTTTTTCCTTTTGTGATAAATTACTCATAAAATATAAAAATAAAAAAAAAATTTCACAGATTGCAGGTTGTAATATCAATGAAAAAATAACAAAAAATTATAACGATAGTTATTTTTATTCAAGATATTCGAATATTTGGGGTTGGGCTACTTGGAAAGACAGGTGGATTAGTTATGACAACAATTTTACTAAATTAAAATATTTACTAAATAGCAAATCATTTATAAAAAATTGTAAATCAAAGAAAGAGTACTCTTTTTGGAAAAAATATTTCTCTATCCATTTTAATAATAAAGAAGTAGGAACTTGGGATTATGCTTGGACATATACAAATTTTTTAAAAAATAGAGCCTCTATAGTTCCAAAAAATAATTTAATTCAAAACATAGGGTTTGACATTGGAACAGGAAAAAATCCAAAAAAATTATCAAATTTAAAAAAAAAAAATATTAATTTAAAATTAAAATATCCAAAAACCATCTATACCGATATTAAGTATGATAATTATTGTTCTGCAAAAGTTTATAGTATACCCAGTCTGGAATGGAGGATAAAAAAAAAGATTTTAAATATTTTTGAATTAATTAATATTAAATGAAAAATTTATAATTTTTTTTGCTCTGTTTTTCCAAGTATACTTTAAAGCTGTTTGGAATGCATTTTTTTTCAGTTTTTTTTTAAATTGTTGATTATTTATTTTGATTAAAGCCCTATTCCATGCCATCAAATTATTAGGTTTAATTAAAATAGAATTGAAATTATTGATCAGTATATGGTTATAAACTCTTAAATCACTTGCAATTATCACCATTCTATTTGACAAATAGTCAAACATCTTAAGTGGAGACATTGTCTTTGATACCTCAAGTTTTTTTGATCTAACAAAAACTTTTTCTTTATAAGGCATGATTGCTATTTCATAATTTGATAGTACTTCAGGTATTTTTGAATATGGAACATAACCTTTAAAAAAAAGATTTTTATTTTTTTTATACTTAAGTCGTAAATTGTATTAACGTCTCCATATAAATGAAATTTGAAATTCTTATTATTTTTCGCTATTTTATTTATAATTTCTAATCCCTTCCCCTTAAAAAAACTTCCAACATATACTACTGTATTTTTTTTTTTATTTTTTTTTTTAAGCAATTTAAACTTTTTAACATCAGCACCATCATCTAATACTACAAATTTATTTTCTCTAGGTAAATTAATTATATTAATTAAATTTTTATGAAGAAAAATAAAATTTATTTTATTAAAAAATTTAAAATATTTTAATAATCTAAAAAAAAAATATGTTAAACCATTAATTTCGTGATGAAGTTCAAGTGTATTATTAATTTTATATAAAGACAAAAATAAACTTGTAACAATACTTCTTGAAATAATTTTAGGTGATAAAGATTGTTTTTTTAAAAAATTTAAAACTTTGTATGAAAATAAAAGTCTATTAATAAAATTTAAATTTATTTTACATTTAAAAATGGAAATTAATTTATATTTAAAATTTATATTGTAATATTTTGAATAAAATTTGAATTTATTTTGAGAATTAGGAACTATTAGACAAACATTAAAATTTAAACCTGCAAATGCCTCACACATTTTTGCAACATGAATTGAATATGCAGAAGAAGATGGTATAGATGCTTCAGAAATATAGTATATCTTTTCTTTCATTAGCTTTTATAACGATTTTAAAATTTTATATGCAGCAAATAAAAAACCTAACTTCACATATATAAATTCTTTTATTTTTCCTTTAATATTAGACGCAAAAAAATTTTCATATATTTTAACTTCACTATTTTCATCAAGGTTGCTTTTGAGATTTCTATCTTTTTCAAAGAATAAAAAAGATATAAGCAACCTAGGATTTGAAGTCTGATTGATTGTTCCTCTATGCCATAATGAGTGTTTTCTTAAAATTATGTCTCCAGTTTTCATAAATATTTTTTTTTTTCTTTTTTTTGCTAAGATAAATTTCCAATACGGTAAATTTATATCATGATAATCTTCTACAATTTCTGTTGGACCATTTGAAATATTTATATCTTCTGTCGCGATTGATAAAATATAAACCTTATCCTTGAAATGACCATCTGTGTGGAATTGTTGCAATCCTTTTTTAGGCAAACATAAATTTCCACCTGTTCTAACTATAAAATCAGAAATATTTTTTTTTAAACACTCTTGAATTATTCTATCTAGGTCATTTTTTAAAAGTAAATACCAAAGGGTTTTTGCATATGAGCCTAGATTTATGTTCAGATTTCCAATTATAAAACCACCTAATTTTTTAATATTTTTTTTTTTAATAGTCCTAATTGTTTTTTCTTTAATTTTTTTTGACAAATTTTCAAACTCTAAATCTGAGATGAAATTATTAATTTTAATGTATCCTTTTTTTTGAAATTCTTCGTTTAAGCCCATAAATTTTTATTTAATATATTATGAAAAATACAATAAATTAAACTTTTTTACTCATATTTATTCTGCCTTCGTTTATTTCTAGTATATAATCAGAATAATTTAGGAGTTTACTTGAATGTGAAATTAGAAAAATAATTCTATCACTTTTTAATTTTGTAATTCTTTCAATTATCAATTCCTCATTAATTTTGTCTAGAGCAGAAGTAAACTCATCTAAAAAAATGATCTCCTTATCAAAATATAATAGTCTAGCAATACCTATTCTTTGTTTTTGCCCCTCAGATAAAAATACTCCAGATTGACCAACTATTTCATTTAAACCAAGTTTTTTTGACTCAATTAAATTAGAAAGATTTGCTTTTTTTATAGCAATTTCAATTTTTTCATTGTTGATTTCATCATCATACTCACCTAAGGCAATATTATTTCTTATAGTTTCATTAATTAAAAAACTCTTTTGTGGCATATATGAAATCTTATCTTGCCATTCTCTTAAATTATTAATTATATTGAATTTATTATTTATCAAAATTTTACCGGAGTTTGCCTTTAAAAATCCAATGATCAAATTAATTAAAGTAGTTTTACCAGATCCGGAGTCTCCTTTGATACCATAAATGAAACCTTTTTTAAATTCAAGATTTATGTTTTCAAAGATTTGTTTTTTTGAATTTGGATACTGATAGTTCAAATTAATTAATGAAATTGAATTTATTTTTTCGAATTCCTGTTTATTAGTAATACTAATTTTTTTACTTGATAAACTTTCATCTATAAAATTATTAGTGAATTCGGTTTGTAAATTTAAAACTGTTTTTTCTGAAAAAGTAATAGCTGAATAATGTTGATATGCTAGTGATATCGATGGCAATAGTCTAAAAAATGCAGCACTATATACAGCTAAAACTATTAATATAGAGGAAAAATCGGAGCTATAACTAAAGTATGAAAATAAAATTAGCGCAAGTATAAAAGTTATAGAAATCAATTCAATCACGTACCTTGGAAAAAAAGATAAAAAATTATATTTAACAAAAAGCTTTTCATTTTTTGTTGCAATTTCGTTATATAATTTCACAAAATAATCTGTATTTTTTGTAAGTTTTATTTCCTTGAGTGACCCAATACCCTCCTCTATATATTTCAATATTAAACCACTAAAAATTAACTTATCAGCACCAAGTTTTAGTATTTTTTTTTTCAAAAAAAAATTAAATATAAAAACAAAAATTAAACTTATTGATACAATAATTAAAAAAAATTTAGGTTTAAAAATTATTAAAATAAAAGATATTCCTACAATTTTAAAAGTTTCAGCAAATAATAAATAAAGTGGTTGAATGTAAAACTTTACATATTGATTGACCTCGGAATTAATATTTCTTATTAAGTCTGAATTTTTTTTTGAAACAAACTTTTCAATATCTAATCTTAGATAACTTGAAAATAATTTTGTGCACAATCTTGTTATCAATTTTTGTTGCCATTTAATCTCATAATTAAATGCAAACACCGAGAACAAAAATTTAATAATAAAAAATATAAATAAAAATAAAATTATAAAAATAAGAAGAGACTGAAAATTATCAAAGTATAGAAAATTGAGGTTATAAGATGAAATTTTATTATTATAAAATTCAATAAATTTATCAGCCTCAACTAACAAATAAATTAAAGGGATTACACTAGCTACACCAAAAATATCGAGTAGTGATTTTAAAAACTGAATTATTAGAATTTTATAAAATTTTTTCTTATTTTTACTTTCCAATAAAGATAATCCTTTTGTTAAATTTTTAATCATTTTATTTAATTAAGTAATAAATTTTTTTTAAAATTTTTTTCATATAGTTTTCTTCATTATAAAATTTATTGGTCATGTAATCTTTTTTAATAGTACTTCTCAATGGAGTTCTCCAATCTCCGTATTGATAGGTCAAATATTCTTCTATAGGGTTAGGACAATTAAATTTATCGTTTAAAAATGTTATTTCAGAAAAATTTTTTAAAAATTTATCAGGAATATTTATTTCTTTTCTAAAATATTTTTTTTTATTTAAATCATAATTCCAACCTACTAATGTATATCCTGTAATTTCATAAGGAAATTCTTTATAGCAATCTATTTTAACATTTTTTTTTAGATTAATATCTTTACAGATTTTGAAATTAAGCTCTTTTAATTTAGTTTTTATTAATTCAAAATTTTTTGAAAAATCTTCTTTAAATAAACTTATCTCAACATCCCAATCCCACTTTATAAAATCTTTTTCTCTATATGCTCCTAGCAAAACTCCACCCTGCAAAAAAAAATTAATATTATTTTTTTTCAACATATTGGTAATTTCTAGAAAGCACTTTTTCCTTGACTGAAGCTCAAGATTTGTGCGAATTCTTAGTTTATCAGAAATAGTCATTCTATTCATCTAAACGTATTTAATATCCTATTTATTTTTGTTGATGATGTTCCTTTGGTATAAGGAAAATAAATTATTTTTACTCCTTCAGATTTAAACTGATCATCTATAGTTTTCCATTTAGGAGTATTATACCAGTCATCTCCGACAAACATGACATCAAACTTGTATTTTTTGAGTATTTTAACTTTATCTAGAGTATTTTGTTTAATAACATGATCTACATATTTTATAGATTTTACAATTTTAGACCTTTCTTGAAATGAAATAATTGGTTTTTTTTTTTTATATTTAAATACCAAATTATCTGATGACACACCCACAATCAATTTATCGCACATAGATTTTGCTTTTTTTAAAACGTTCACGTGTCCAATGTGAAATAAGTCAAACACTCCAGCTGTATAACCTACAACAAATTTTTTTTTAATATTTTTTGAAGATAACATCTTTTAACTTACCTCTTTCTTGTTTTCTTTTTTTTATTTTTATTTTCCAATTTTCACCAAAAATTTTTTCTAATCCAAATAATTGAAAAATATTTTTAAACAATTTTGGAAATAAGATTGTGTTATAGGGCTTATACTCAAAAAATTCACCTAGTCTATCTTTTGAAATTTCTATAGATTCAAATTCTCTAAATAATTTTAAAATTTGCTTTTTTGTTAAAACTAAGGTTTTAGGGGAGTTACCATGCACTTCACTTATTTCATTATATAGCTTTTGCCAATTAAAATTATATTTAAAAATTTTTCCCTTAATTATTCCATGTATAAAACACCTTTTCAAATAATGCTTCCAGCCACGGCTATAAAGCATAATTAAAGCATGTCCATCATCTTTAAGAACCCTGTATATTTCAGAAACTGCTTTATCGATATTATCTGTATGGTGTAATACACCAAAAGAGTAAACTAAATCAAAAGTTTTATCATTGTATTGTAAATTCTCTGCATTCGCAATTTCAATATTTTCATATTTTAAATTTCTAATTTCAAAATTTAACTTTGTGAGATTAATTTGATCCTCACCTAAATCAGTAGATGTAACTTGAGCACCATTTTTTGCAAACTCAACTGAATCAGTGCCTACTCCGCATCCTATTTCTAAAACTTTTTCTCCTTTATGATCTTTAAATTCAGCCCATTTATATAAATAAGGATAATATATATTGTACCTTTTAAAAGTTATTTCATTAAACCACTGATTAGATAACGGTATTTTATCAGAATACCATTGTTGAGGTATCATTTTCCCTTTCCAATATTTTCTTATTTCTTGTAATTTTTCGTTCATAATCTATGTAAATTTTCTTAAAAATAATTCCAAATTTAATATCATCCAAATTTTATTTGCATTACTTTTCTGATATACTGATGCATGACCTTTAAAACAACTTATTTCTTTATTATTTAATAATAAATTTAAATAGTCATTATTTAAATAATCTTTTACTTTAGAATTTTTTTCTAGAATTAAATCTTTAACATAATCTAAGTTTCGATTTTTTAAAAAATCGTGAGTTGGAACTGGGAAGCCAATTTTTTTTCTTTTAATTATTTTTTGTGGTAACAAATTTTGAAATGATTTTTTTAACAAATATTTTGGTTCATTGTAAATTTCAGAAATATTTTCGGACATTAAATGATTTACATTATTTTTCCGCCATTTTATTTTTAAATTATCAGGAACTTGAGCTGCAAATTCCACAATTTTATGATCTAAAAATGGAACTCTTAATTCGACACTTCCAGACATTGATGAATTATCATCCCTTAGTAATATTCCTTGGAGATGAACTTTATTAAAAAAATATTGCATTTTTTGCAAATAATCATTTTTATTTATTTGAGAAAATATTTTTTTAAAATAATTCAAAGATAATTTTGAATATAAACTTGTTTTAATGTCTTTGTTAAATATAATTTCTTTTTCGTCATCAGAAATATAATTATAAAGATAATTTAGATGTTCAAAATCACTTCTAAATTTTTTATTTTGATATTTTAATTTATAGTTATTTATGAAAGTATTTTTCTTTTTTTCGTTGAATTTAAGATATCGCTTAAACCTATGAATGTCATATTCTGACGCAGAATTAAATATTCTTCCATAACCACAAAAAATTTCGTCTGCACCCGCACCTGCTAAAACTACTTTTGCATTTTTTTTAATTTCACTACATAATTGATATTGAGTAATTTCGTTCGGTATTGATAATGGAGATCCTTTAATAGATACTAGTTTATCTAAATCTTTAAAGTAATTTTTTTCGCTTGCCGTAATTATAGAATGTTTAATTTCTAATTTTTTAGATAAAGTTTTAGCAAAATCAAATTCATTATACCCATTATTTTTGTATCCAATTGTGTATGCTCTAAATTTTTTACCACTTTCTTTAGAGGCTAGTGCAGATAAAATACTTGAGTCAAGACCACCAGATAGCAATGATGAAACGTTTGCGTCTGATATTAGTTGATATTTGACAGCAGATTTTACTAATTCACGAAGTTTTTCTATGTAATATCCCTCAGAATAATTTTTTTTTTTTAAATTGAAGTATTTAGAAATATCCCAATATTTTTTAGTAATTATTTTTTCATTTTTTATTATTAATAAATGACCTGGTTCGAGACTTTTTATTTCTTTGAAGAATGTTTGGTTATTTATAGGATATCTGTAGGAAAAATAAGAGTACAATGCTTGGTGATTTAATTTTTTTAATTCGTTCTCTAAAAATAAAATTGAAGGAATTTCTGATGAGAAGATAATCTTATTTTTTATTTTTGCGTAATAAAGTGGTTTTATTCCAACTCTATCTCTAAAAATATACGAAACGTTTTTTTTTTTATTATAAAAACAAAAACTAAACATTCCATTGCATTTATTAACAAAATCTATGCCTTCAGAAATCATGCCTTTTAACAATACTTCTGTGTCCGAATACGAAAAAAATTTAAATCCTTTATTTTTTAAATCTTCTCTTAATTCTTTAAAATTATAGATCTCTCCATTCAACATTATTGAATACATTCCGTCTTCAGTAAACATTGGCTGTGAAGCTTTTTTACTTAAATCTTGAATACTAAGCCTTTGAAATCCAAAAATAAATTTTTCACCAATACTAATTTTTTGATCATCTGGCCCTCTATGTTCCATTAAATTAAGAGCAAACCTAAACTTTTTAATAGATGTTTTGCTGAAATTTTTATTAAAATAAATTTCTCCTAAAAGTCCACACATTATTTTTCTCCTAGAATGAACAATTTAGTTATTGATAGCAAAAATCTTATAAAAAAATAGATCATCAAAATATACATATAAATTTCAATGTATTGTATTTTGTGAGTTATTGATAAAATTGAAAAGATAAAAATCATACCAGGCTCAGAAAAAAAATTTCCTTTGAAATATTGATTATTAATTAAGAATAAAAATCTTTTAAAAATATTATTTTTTCTTTTAATTTTTTTAATTTTATTTTGATGTTTAATATTTTCTAAATTAATTATTTTGATATTTAATAATCTATGCATTGTATGAAAGAAAGCACAAAAAATTCCTATTAAATAAAAACTTTCTAAATTCAAATAATTTTGGAAATTATCAGAATAAATAAGATTAAAGCTAATTGATATTGGAAATAAAAAATAAAAAATATCAGCACCAAATGAATCAATTATTTGACCATATTTATTTTCTTTATTTTGAACTCTTGCTAAGTCACCATCCAATGAATCTAAAAATAAAAAAAAAAGCCAGGAATAAGATGCATTTATAAAATTTAAATTTAAAGCATAATAAGCACCTAATAAAATAAACAAGTAACTAATTAATGAAACTATATTAGGCGAAACTTTTAGTTTTGCTAAAAGTATAGCAATTAATGGTGTTATTTTTTTAAAAATAAAGTTTAGTGGTATAAAATTTTCTTGAATGTATCTGTCTCGTCCATATCCTTTTAAGGCTGCCTTTTTATAAATACTTTGAATTTTCATTTATAAAGCCTAATCAAATCTGGTTTAATAATTTCAAACTTTATTTTTTTAAATTCGGGTTTAATTCTATTAATTCTACTTAAAAATTCATAAATTTCTGACCTTTTAAAATTTTCAAACTTATGATTGTGATAATTTAATTTAAAAATATCCTTCATTATTTTTTTAAATATGAATTTAAATTTTATGAAGAATAAGTTATTTTTTTTTGATAGCTCTGAAGAATTGAATTTTTCCCAAGATTTTATTATTTCTTTATAAGCAAAATTTTTAGTCATATTTCGAACTCTTGAAGTTACTATTTTTTTATTATTTTTTAATTTTAATCTTTTATTTTTATTAAAAACTTCTTCTAACAATTTTATAGCTTGATTTTCATTTTTAATTTTTATTGACAAATTATCAGATATTTTTGAACCATTTTTAAGATTATTTGGATTGTAACTAAAACAAGTTATATTTCTTGCCGCTGCCTCCAACCCACTTGTGCATCCAGCATGAATTATACATTTTGATTTTGATATCCAGTCACTAAGAAAACCATGTTCAATAACTTCTATATTATTGTTATTTAAAAAATAATTTTTCCATTTTTTCGGATTGTCTGTTGGGTGAGGTCTTATAATTATTTTTATATTTTTAAACTTAAAATTAATTTTTTTTATAAGTTTTATAAATTGTTTAAAAAGTTTTTTACTTTGTTTAGCTTTGAAAATAATATTATCTTTTGTTTCACCTCTTTTAAAATAACCAGCTTTTTTTAAAAATTTTAAATCATCAGACAGGGTTTTATAAGTACAAACATACTCAAAATTTGAACTTACTAAAATAAAATTATTATATTTTATATAATCAATATTTTTATAAAATTTTTTAAAATCATTTCTCCAAAAATCAAATCTAGGATTGCCAGAATTAATTATTTTTGAAAAATATTTTGGAAATTTTTTTTTAATATTTTTAAAATCAAAAACGCCACATGTAAAAATTTTGTCAACAATATCAAGTGTATTAGATGAATAACGTTGATTAACATAGTTGTCGTTTTCGTCTATATATCCATGTTCTTCGTCTAAACTTGTAATTTTAAAACCCTTTTTTTTTAAATCTAACATTTGGTTAATTCTGTTTTTACTTGGCGTAATAGATTTTAAGTGAACTAATCCTGGATAAAACTCACCTTTTTTTAAATTTTCCATCATTCTTCCTAAATAAACTTCATGACCTCTGTTCGCTGCTTCTAGACTAAGCAGTAATTTTGACTGCAACTCTCTTTTTTTTATTTCGAGCGTTATATAAATGTTCATTTATTTGTTTTTTCTTTTTGAGCTTCTTTTAAAAGTTCATCATATTCTTTTTTTTTTCTCTCAAGGAAAATTAAAGTCATTTTAGTTTTAGTCATTATACCTTTCGGTGTAAGTAAATATAAATAATTAATTTTATTCTTATTTTTCTTAAAATTTTTTATTTTGATTAAACCTTTTTTTTTTAAACTTAATAAACAATAGTTTAATTTTCCTAAACTAAAACCTAAACTTGATGCTAGTTCTCTTTGAGTAATTTTTTTACTATTATTTATTGTTTTAAGTAAATTATATTCTTCGTTAATATTTTTCATTGTTATTGTGTTCAAATATTGAACATAGTTTAAAAATAAATTTTTACAAGTTTTTATTAAATTTAATTAAAAATTATTTTTATATAGATGTTAAATTTACTATATTATTTACTGACCAAAATTCCTGATCAATTGTCTTAAACTTATAATTTAAATTTGGATAATTTTTTAAATCAAGATCATGAGTAATTTTTCTGTATTTTTCATAAACCTGTTGTTCTTTTAAAAACTTTTGAAAATGTATATTTTTTAATTGCGTGTTTCTTATATCGTTATTAAAAATTCTTTGTTTTATAGAGTTAAGTATTTTAAATGGTATATTATTTTCTCTTGTTATTTCAAAAAAATTTTTTTTTGAAATAATTTCAAAAGCTCGAAATATATGCCACTTTGGATAAAATACTAATTTTTCGTTAATTTCGACAGATAATAATATTGATAAAATATTTGAGCTTAAACCTGGCCTATACTGACTTAACACATTTCCTTTTCTGTAATTAAATAATTTTGAAGCAGAATTTGAAATATTATTAATAAACGAAAAAATTTTATTTAACTTCATAGCTGTATCCACTGATGGTTTTAAAAGATTGTTTTTAAAATATTTGCTTAAAAGTATCTTTTTTAAAATTAAAAATCCTCTTTTAGAAATTGCATTTTTTAACTCCGGTACAAAATTTAAGTTATTGTTGACTACGATATATTTATTTAAATTTTTATTAATATGCCCATTAAAACATGGATCTAAAAAACTGTAGTAAAACTCATGTATATCTGGAAAATAATTTTTAATATTCCAAAAATCTTTATATTTTTCTGACTTAAAATTATCTTCAATATATTTCTTTGAATAAAGAAATCTTAAATTAGAATTTTTTTTTGGGTCAAATATAGCATTCTTAAAAAATCCATAAGGATACTTTGTATAATGCTCTAGAGATAGTGAGTCTGCATAAGATGCATTTTCCAATGTATTGTGATACCCATATTCATGAAAAGCTAAAAGAGATGTATTATTTAATATAAACATCCCAGATCCAGTTTTAAGAAGATTTTTAGTTTTATAGATATAATCGTAAATATCAGTTTTTTTAGTAAAATAATTCTGCTCTTTTGTGGGTCCAATTTTAATTTCTTTTAGATCATAGTTAAAATATCTTGTTACTTTCCTGGCCTCTCTTGACTCACTTGGTAAATTTGGATGTTTAAAAGTTATGGGATTTACATCTAAACCACAATATTTGCTTGCAGCAAACATTAAAGCTGAGTCTACTCCACCTGAAAGCTGCAAGGAAATATCACTATTTAACAATTTGTAGGAACTCATTTCTTTTATGAATGCTTCAGCAATTAAATTTGCAATGTCC
>MDTA01060449.1_pt1 | contig 19705 bp, 18 predicted proteins | sample 811151 | NCBI WGS metagenome assembly MDTA01 (sample SAMN05326648, study PRJNA326480) | marine metagenome | isolation source: seawater | place: Indian Ocean: South | collected 2010 | reverse complement strand
TACAAAGCCCGAAGAGGGTATGGAAGTAATTGTAATAGGAAAGCTTACAACGTTTTCAGGTCAAAGTCGGTATCAGATAATTGTCGAAGAGTTAAAACCTGCAGGCATGGGTGCTTTAATGCTGACTTTGGATCGAAGGAAAAAAAAATTAGAGGCGGAAGGTCTCTTCCTTGAAAAACACAAAAGGCCATTGCCTTTCTTGCCTGAAACTATCGGCGTCATTACGTCAGTTTCGGGTGTTGTAATAAAAGATATTTTGCACAGGTTAAGAGATAGGTTTCCGAGAGAAGTCGTGATTTGGTCTGTTACTGTTCAAGGCGAACGGTGTGCTTCTGAGGTAGTTCTTGCAATTGAGGGTTTTAATCGAATGGACTCGAAAAATAAGATTGCTAAGCCAGATTTGTTAATTATCGCTCGAGGTGGTGGATCTATCGAAGACCTTTGGGCCTTCAACGAAGAAAATGTTGTGCGAGCTGTAAGAAACTCAGATATTCCAATAATATCTGCAATCGGGCATGAAACAGATGTTACTTTGATAGATTTTGCTTCTGATAAACGTGCGCCTACTCCGACAGCAGCTGCAGAAATGGCGGTCCCTGTGCGAGAACAATTGATAGCGAATCTAATCTCTACAGATACTAGATTAACACGGCAGCTCATCAATATTTTTAATGTTAAAGTTTCAAAGATCAACGAACTTATAAGAGTAATGCCCAAAATTGAAAATTTGATAGCGGACCAAAATCAGTATATTGATTTGCTATCTACAAGACTTGAAAAAGCCATTTCAGGTTTTATCACCCAAAAGAAACTCCAGTATGCTAAATCAGGAGCTGAAAAACTTCAAACAATGGTTTTATCAAATGATTTGAAAAGAAGAAATGATGATATTAATGGACTATCCTCTCGTGCCACTTTTGCGATGAAAATAATAATGGCAAATTACGAGAACAAACTTACGGAGTTTGAACGGTTGTTAAGCAACTTGAGTTATAAAAATACACTTAAAAGAGGTTATGCTATTGTAAGGGACCTAAATCAAACTATTCTATACAATGCTGACGAAACGGTTAGGGCGGACAGTTTTATTGTTGAGTTTGATAAGGGAAAGCTGCATGCAAAAGTAAAAGATACGGGCAAGATTTAATTTTGCTCTTGATGGTTTGTCATTAGGTTTCTATTTTCTCTTAAAGGTAAAAATTAAACCGTTTATTTTTCAAGAAGGAAAGAAAATGTCGTTTTTGTCTCGATTAAAAGAGAAACTTTTTAAGTCATCATCGAAGATAGAGGACGGATTAGAGGCTATAATAGAAGAAAATACTGATGTGACATTAGATACAAATCACAATGGTGATCCTTCCGCTCCCCAAACGAAAAAACTTGAAAGTGGGGTTAATTATGAAGCAGTTGAAAAAGAGGAACCATCAGTCGATAACTCAAAAACTGCTGAAAAAAGAACTTTTATTCCTAAGATCTTTAAAAAAAGTTCTATCTCTAGCAACAAACGAAGAGTCGATGACTCCCTATTAGAAAGGCTGGAAGAACTACTAATTTCTGCAGACTTGGGAGTAAAAACATCTTTGAAGATTTCGGCCTCATTTGCAGAGGTTCATTATGGAAAAAAATTGAGTTTAAGTGAAATAAAGGAGCATCTGGCAAACGAAGTTATTGAAATATTAAGACCTGTAACCAAGCCAATTTCTCTTTTAAAAGGTGGGCTTCAAGTAGTTTTAGTTGTGGGCGTTAATGGCTCTGGTAAAACGACAACAATAGGTAAGCTTGCCCATCAGTTCAAGAGTAATGGAAAAAAGGTCGTTATTGTAGCTGCTGATACGTTTCGCGCTGCGGCAGTAGAACAGTTAGAAGTTTGGGGAAAGCGCGCAGCCGTACCAGTTATAAAAACGTTTGAAGGGGGTGATCCGGCTGCGCTGGCTTATGAAGCTTTGGTAAATGCGAAAAAAGAAGATACGGATATATTGATGATAGATACAGCGGGACGACTACAAAATAAGACTGATTTAATGGAGGAGTTAAAAAAAATTGTTAGGGTGATTCGCAAAGTGGAACCTTCTGCGCCTCAACACACCTTATTAGTGTTGGATGCCTCAATAGGACAAAATGCAGTTAATCAAGTTGAGGTATTTAAAAAAACAGCTGATATTTCTGGTCTTGTAATGACTAAATTAGATGGCACTGCAAAGGGAGGTATTTTAGTGGCGCTGGCGGATCGCTTCAAGCTTCCAATCCATGCAATAGGCATTGGTGAGGATATAGACGATTTACAACCATTCAGCCCTGAAGAGTTTACGACCGCATTAACAGGCGTCGAAAAGATTTAAATGCAGAGAGGTTTAATTGAAAATGAAAAAAAAAGAAAATTCTCTGATAAAAACATTGCTAGAATTTGGCCCGATATTGGTGTTTTTTCTCGCCTATAACTATACGCCGTTACCTAAGAATTTTGAGGGTGACGAGAGTTTGGAACGAATTATTTTTGCAACAAAGATTTTCATTCCGACGATCTTTGTGTCGCTTATTTTGGGTTATTTTCAAACAAAGCAAATTGCAAAGATGCCATTTTTTACAGCCATAATTATTTTGATTTTTGGAGGGTTAACCATTTGGCTTAGAGATGAAACATTTATTAAAATGAAACCCACAATGGTTTATATGTTATTTGCATTGCTCCTTGTTTTTGGTTTATTGAGAAAAAAAAGCTACTTGAAAGTTTTAATGGAGGTAGCTTTAAAAATGGATGACCAAGGTTGGAAGATATTGACGAAAAGGTTTGCAATGCTTTTCATAGTGCTTGCCATCTTAAATGAACTTATTTGGAGAGTGTTTACTACAGACACGTGGGTGAATTTTAAAACATTTGGTCTGCCTTTAATAACAATTGGCTTTTTTTTATCTCAAGCGAGGTTAATTCAAAGATATCGTCACGAGGAAGATATTGATTAGCGGACGCCTTGAAGGACTGGAAGTATTTTGTCCTTTAGTATTGCAGAAGTAATTGGCCCAGGATACCGAAGGATAATATTACCCTTATCATCCAGAATAAAAGTTTCAGGTACTCCATAAAGACCCCAATCTAGACCTATTCGTCCAGATGGATCAGCACCAACTTTGGTATATGGATCCCCTAATTCATCAAGAAATTTTAACGCATTTTTTTCATTATCTTTATAATTTACCCCAAAAATGGGATAACCTAATGAAACGATCTTTTTTAAATTCTCATGCTCTACTCGACATGGTCCGCACCAGCTTGCCCAAAAATTAACTAATTTAATACCAGATTCCGTAAGGTCCTCATAAATGGGTAGCTTTTTTTGTCCTAAGTTTTTCAATTGGAGTTGTGGGGCTGATTTGTTTATTAACACGCTTGGAAGTTGGTCAGGATTTTTGACCCTGAGGCTCAAATAAAAGACCATAAAAAGCAACAGAAAAAAGGTAACCGGGATTACCAATAAAATCAGCCTAAGTTTATTCATTTTGAAGATTTTTCCTTGACAACCAATCTGGTTAAAATCTTTTTATACTTAAAAAAGCTTACTATTGTTTGTAACACAAGGACAGCTATAATTAGTATTGTAAACATATAGGATAACATTATTGAGTACGCATAAGGACCAAATTCTATCATTAAATTTGTACCCGGACACGGAGAAGCGATGTTATTCGCCTTTTCCGAATTTCTGTCTGAGTTCTAATTAATACTAATGTTACAAATAACATTACGAAACCGGACATTGATATTATTAGTGGAATGTAAAAGACATTAGAAATATGCTCTTCTTTGTCAAGTGATAAAGTTGCTCCCTGATGAAGTCCTTGCTCCCAAAAATTAACTGCATAGCGGGATAACAGTGCAAAGATAGTTCCTACTAAACAAAGGATGGAAGTGAGGTCAGCAGTTCGGTCATTATTTTCGAGAGATATCCAAAGGGTCATATAACTTAAGTAAAAAACAAACATAATCGCAAAAGAGGTTAGTCTGGGATCCCATGCCCAAGCAGTACCCCAAATAGGCTGACCCCAAAGTGCGCCGGTAATAAGTGCGACAAGGGTCATCGAGATCCCGATTGGAGCTGCTGCTTTTGCGGCTAGGGCGCTAACGTGGTGCCGCCTTAATAACCAAATAATGCTGGCAACGAACATCATCAGGTAAATGTTTACTGCTAAAAAGGCACTTGGAACATGAATGAAAATTATTTTCACTGCAGATCCCTGGCGATAATCCTCTGGTGTAAAGAAAACACCCCACCCGAGTCCAAGCACTAGGAGTACAATTGTTAAAACGCCAGCCAGCGGGATTACTTTTGAACTCCACTGTACAAAGAGATTTGGATTCGAAAATTTCCATATTGACATATTTGATAGGTTCCTTCTTTGATACTAGACTTTAATAGCTCCATTGGGCTCGAAGAGCTAGTGCACTTATGAAAGGAGATATTACCAAAGAAAACAGGGTTATGGCAGTTAAAATGGCTAATGCGGAAAACTGAATTTCGTTTGCTCCTGATAATTGAACTAGCTTTGTGCCGAAAATAAGCGTCGGAAGATAGAGGGGAATTACAATAATTGCTAAAAGGAGTCCACCTCGCCTGGAACTAATGGTTAAGGATGCGCCAATGCATCCAATAAAGCTCAACGCTGGTGTTCCTATTAACAGACTTATGATTAACCAGCCTATGGACTCCTTTGGCAAATTAAGCATTAATGCATAAAAAGGTGACAATATTACAAGAGGAAGCCCGGTAGTTAGCCAATGGGCAAACATTTTTACTAATATAACCAGTTCAAGTGGTATATCAGACAAATACATCAAGTCCAGGCTCCCATCTTCAACATCCATTACGAATAGTCGATCAAGAGCTATCAAGACTGATAACAAGCAAGCAAGCCACAAGAGGCCTGGGGCTATTTTAGCTAATGTTACAGTCTCCAGTGTTACTCCTATGGGAATAAGTATGATAAATATGGTAAAGAAACTCAAGCCATTTAGGATACTGCCTCCTGTCCTAAACGTTAGTTTTAATTCCCATTTAAGGTACGTTTGTAAAGCTGACATTACCAATCGCCTGATAAGAACGGATCTGAAACTCTATCCCTTTGTTGCCTATGGTACTGGGTTTCAAGATCGATTAAACTTGTTTTTATGTCTGAAATTTTAAAATTTTCGTGTGTCGCCATAATTACGATACCACCCGATAAGCAGTGATTTCTAATCAACTCACGAAATATATTTTTTGAGTTATCGTCTAAAGCTGTGTCGGGTTCGTCGAGTAACCATATTCGTTTTTGACTGTAACTTAATCTTGAAAGAGATAACCGTCGAGCTTGACCTTCTGAACAACGCTCTACCAGGCAGTTTGCAAACCTTTTTATATCGAAAAAATCTTTGTATTGACTATGAGACACCCCGTTGAGTCTAAGCCAAAATGACAAATTTTCCAAAGCGGTCATTTGACGTTTTAATGAATTTAGGTGACCAATATATTCAATATTTTGCGCAAGAAAATCATATTTATTGGTTAGATCTTTGTTGTTGATTAAGACTTTTCCAGTGCTAAATGGCATGAAACCCGCCATATTTCTTAAAAAGGTGGATTTTCCAGAGCCGTTCGGCCCAAGCACATTTAATAGTGTTCCGAAAGCTATTTCAAAATTAAGGTTTTGAAAAATTTGGCGCCCATTTTGGTTGTAAGATAGCGATTGTCCTTTTAACATAAGTTCCTATTATGTTTAATTTTGGTGCTAGTGACAGAATTAATTTCGGCGAAAGTCTGTTTAATAGAGTCTTATACTCAGATTAAACAAAAGTAAATTAATCTACTCTCAGAGATATTTGTATGGTTAATATTATTTAGCTATTGAACTAAGAAAATATATTTGTAATTAGAAGTTACAGATTTTGGTCTATCAAACTTTCGAGGAGGGCAAATGTCTATAGAAGTGGGAGCCGAATCGGCGCAGTTTAGATCCAAATTTTATTCGGATCAGAATATGTCTTTCTACTCGATACCAAAAGCCGAAAAGGAAGGTTTTGGTAATTTCTCGGAATTGCCAGCATGCTTAAAAGTTGTTCTTGAAAATCTTTTAAGGTTCAGGGATGGTGAAACAGTTAGAGATGAAGATATTACTGCGTTTTCAGAATGGCTCCAAAACGGAGGTCGATATTCCAAAGAAATTAGTTATCGACCAGCAAGGGTTCTGATGCAGGACTTTACTGGTGTTCCTGCCGTTGTAGACCTTGCGGCAATGCGGGATGCTATGGTCGAATTAGGAGGCGATCCTCAAAAAATAAATCCATTAAACCCAGTGGACTTGGTAATTGATCATTCAGTGATGATTGATTACTTTGGGAATGCGGATGCATTTTCAAAAAATGTTGATCGAGAGTACGATCGAAACATGGAGAGATACGCATTTTTGAAATGGGGTCAAAATGCCTTTAGAAATTTTCGTGTAGTACCTCCAGGTACTGGTATTTGTCATCAAGTTAATCTTGAATTTCTTGGGAAAACCATCTGGTCTGAGACAAATAAAGATGGAGAGGAAGTATTGTATCCGGACACTTTGGTGGGAACAGACAGTCATACAACAATGGTAAATGGACTAGCCATTCTGGGCTGGGGTGTAGGTGGAATAGAGGCGGAAGCAGCGATGCTTGGTCAGCCGATATCTATGCTCATACCTGAGGTGGTGGGTTTTGAAGTATCGGGTCAGTTAATAGAAGGAGTTACCGCCACAGACTTAGTTTTGAAAATAGTCCAAATGTTAAGAGAAAAAGGTGTAGTTGGAAAGTTTGTGGAATTCTATGGTGCAGGACTTGATAATCTGCCGCTCGCTGATCGAGCAACAATCGCTAACATGGCGCCAGAGTATGGAGCTACCTGTGGTTACTTTCCAGTGGATCAAGAAACTCTTCGTTACTTACGTGTTTCTGGGCGAAGTGAGAGAAGGGTTCGCATAGTTGAGGCATATGCGAAGGCAAATGGAATATGGCGTAGTAAAAATTACCGACCTGTTTACACGGAGAAACTTCACTTAGATATGAAAAGTGTGCAGCCTGCAATTTCAGGACCAAAAAGACCTCAAGATTACGTAAATTTAAAACTTGCGAAGACCGAATTTCAAAGAGAAATGAGGATGAATTTTAAACGAGGATTGGATAAGAAAAGTAAGGTTAACGGAAAGGATTACGATATTTCCTCAGGAAAAGTTGTGATAGCATCAATAACATCATGTACCAACACCTCTAATCCTTATGTAATGGTTGGTGCAGGATTGGTGGCTAGAAAAGCTAGACTGTTGGGAGTATTTCCAAAACCTTGGGTCAAAACATCTTTAGCACCCGGTAGCCAAGTAGTCAGTGATTATTTAGTGGCATCTGGGCTTCAGGATGATTTAGATGCATTGGGATTTAATTTGGTAGGATATGGATGTACAACTTGTATAGGGAATTCAGGACCATTGGATGAAGACATTTCGAAAGCTATCAGCCAAGAAGATCTGGTTGCTGTATCAGTTTTATCTGGAAATCGAAATTTTGAAGGACGCATTAGTCCAGATGTCAGAGCAAATTATTTGGCTTCGCCGCCGCTTGTAGTAGCCTACGCAATTGCAGGTGATATGAATATGGATTTAACTACAGAACCTTTGAGTAAATCTAGCAGTGGAAACGACGTATACTTGAAGGATATTTGGCCATCGTCGAAAGAGATTTCTGAGCTTGTCGAAAGAACTGTAACGAAGGAAGCTTTTAAGAAGCGATATGCTAACGTTTTCGAAGGTGATGAAAAATGGCAATCTGTAAAAACTTCAAAAAGTGAAACTTACGATTGGCCACCATTGTCAACATACGTTCAAAATCCACCATATTTCAAAGGAATGTCAAAAGAACCGGGTAAGATTTCAGATATTAGTAATGCAGCTATTTTGGCAATTTTCGGTGACATGGTTACAACAGATCATATTTCACCGGCGGGTTCTTTCAAAGTTGAACATCCGGCTGGGAAATATTTAAGGGACCGTCAGGTGCCTGTGGCTGAGTTTAACAGCTATGGTGCCCGACGTGGAAATCATGAAGTGATGATGCGTGGAACTTTTGCAAATATACGTATTAAAAACAAAATGCTGGATAATGTTGAGGGTGGTTTTACGAGGGGTCCTGATGGAGATATAACATCAATATATGATGCTGCAATGGCCTATCGTAAACTTGGGCGACCCCTTGTAGTCATAGCAGGGAAAGAGTACGGAGCGGGATCTTCGCGAGATTGGGCTGCAAAGGGAACTTCTCTCCTGGGTGTTAAAGCTGTAATAGCTGAAAGTTTTGAACGAATACATCGATCTAATCTGGTTGGGATGGGAGTAATTCCACTCGAATTTACTGACGGACTAGATGCGAATAAGTTAGAAATCTCAGGAACGGAAAGCGTAACAATATTAGGTCTTGAAGAAGGCTTGCGACCTAGATCTCATGTATCAGTATGCATAAAGAATTTGACCGGTAAAAGCAGAGTTTTTGAGGTACGGTGCAGGATAGATACTGAAGTTGAGAAAACTTACGTTGAGAATGGGGGAGTGCTACATTACGTTTTAAGAAAGTTGGCGAATTCTTCGTAAGCTCATCAAATAAGGACCGACCAATAGCGATTCTTTTTGTAAAACACTGACTGCCTGAACTATCAATTTACTAGGACCTTTTTTTTATGTTATATAGTTTAATCCGCTCAGATAGACACTGGCTTTTCTTCTACTTCATAATACTTGCGAGTTGGATTGTCGTTGCTTACACGAGTACGGTTAACAGAATTGATACGCCTTACCAGTCAATTTATGGATTAGATTTTTGGAAGGAACTCTGTGATGATCCGGATGGCTTTGAGGACTTATTTTCATTATGGTTAATGTGGGTTATCATGACGGGTGCCATGATGTTTCCAACTTTAGTGCCTACGCTTCGAACATATCAAGATTTTATATACAGTGGTTTTGCCACGGGTGGAGGCTTCATATTTATTCTTCTCGGTTTTTCAACTGTTTGGGTAGTGTACAGCTTGTTGGCTAGTTTCTTGCAGGCCCTTTTTGCAGAATTTGATTTGTTAAGTGTTAAGGCTGGGGCGTTTAGTAATCCTGCTTTATCTGCGCTTTTGTTAGGATTTGCCGGTCTTTACCAGTTTTCCTCTCTGAAAGGCGCTTGTGTTTCAAAATGTCGTTCGCCATTGAGCTTTTTTATGCAGTTTTGGGGGGTTGGATTTTTACCTTCATTGAAAATGGGCTTGCGCCTCGGTTTAACTTGTTTAGGATGTTGTTGGGCGTTAATGCTGCTAGCGTTAGTCGGAGGAACCATGAGCTTAGCTTTTATGGGGCTATCCACTCTGGTAATGGTATTAGAAAAGTTGCCTCGTTATGGAGATTATTTGACGCGCCCTTTAGGCTTTGCATTGATTTTAGGGGCAACACTCAATATTTTGAGCTTGGGGCAGTAGTTTTGAGAATTTATATGGAAAAGGAGACTGAATAAGTGAGTGAAAGACGAGATTCTCTACGATATGTTAACGTTGATAATAAAATGAAGGAGTGGAAGATAAAAGGAGAGCTTATTCTTAATTGTAACTGCACAGTTTTTTGTCCCTGTGTTGTAAGCTTGGGTAAACATCAACCGACTGAAGGTTATTGTCAAGCATGGCTTGGCGTACGGATTGATAATGGGTTTTATGATGGGGAGAGTTTGTCGGGTTTAAATATTGCCATGATGATGGATATACCTGGTAACATGGGAAGAGGAAACTGGAAGGCGGCTGCATTTATTGATGAAAAAGCCACTGACAAAGCTTATGATGGTTTGGTAGATATATTCTCAGGAAAGCTCAAGGGCACGACTGGGCTATTTAGTTTACTTGTTAGCGAATTTCTAGGAGCTGAACGTGCCAAGGTTGACTACTCAACAGAAGGTAAAACGAGACATTTACAGGTCGGTAAGAAAATTACGGGAACTGTAACTCCAATTGGAGGTGTTGATCCTGGAACTGACGTAATGATCAAGAATACGGGATATTGGATGGGATCAGATATTACAGTTGCCATGGCTGACAAAGGTAAGGTAAGAGCTTACGGCAGAGTATGGGACTTTGATGGTCGCAGTGCAGAGATTTGTGAAATTGATTGGCATGGTCCCAACTAAGGCAATTTGGTGGTAACGTATATCGATAAAGTGTAAAAATTATTTATAATGAAATTTTGGAGGTAAAAATGGCGTCAAAGGAGATATATGATTTGGGGGAAGATATACCTCTAGGTGAGGTTCCAAAAAAAATGCATGCCTTTTTGGTCAGGCAAGATAGATTTGGCGAGCCTATTGATGCTTGGAAAAGAGAAATTATAAACGTTCCCGAACTAGCTCCTAAAGATGTGTTGGTTTACGTGATGGCGACGGGGATAAATTACAATAATGTTTGGGCTGCTCGAGGAATTCCTGTAGATGTTATTGCTGACCGCCAAAAAAAAGGTGAACCAGAAGATTTTCATGCGGGTGGTTCTGATGCTTCGGGGGTCGTATGGGCTGTAGGATCTGAAGTTAACGATGTAAAAGTAGGTGATGAAGTAGTAGTACACTCAGGTTGGTGGGAACCAGATGACCCTTGGGTGTTAAGCGGCAAAGATCCGATGCTTGCACCGTCAACACGAATTTGGGGATATCAAACAAACTATGGTTCTTACTGTCAATTTGCTAAGGCTCAATCACATCAGATTCAGAAAAAACCAAAGCACCTAACTTGGGAGGCAGCTGCTTCATATATGCTTTGTGCATCGACGGCTTACAGGCAATTGATGGGGTGGTCTCCTAACGTTGTAGAGAATGGAGACGTTGTTCTAATTTGGGGAGCAGCGGGTGGATTAGGTGCGATGGCTATTCAGATTGTTGCTGCTTTGGGTGGAAAACCTGTTGCCGTAGTATCAAGTGAAGATAAAAGGCAATTTTGCTTGGATTTAGGGGCTGTTGGAGTGATTAACAGAAATGATTTTGATCATTGGGGAACTATGCCAGATACGAATTCCCCAGATTGGAAGGTCTGGATGTCAGGAGCTCGGAGTTTCGGAAAGGCGATTTGGGATATCTTGGGAGAAAGAAAGAATCCTAAAATTGTTTTTGAGCACCCTGGTGAGGCTACTTTGCCTACTTCTTGCTTTGTCTGTGACATTGGTGGAATGGTAGTGATCTGTGCGGGCACAACTGGTTTCAATGTAACCTTGGATTTACGGTATCAATGGATGATGCAAAAGCGTTTGCAGGGATCACATTTGGCAAATGATGAGCAAGCGACAGCGGTCAATCAACTGGTAATGGATAAGAAAATAGACCCGGGCCTATCTGAAACTTTCTCTTTTGACCAAATTGGCCATGCACATCAACAAATGCATGAAAATAAGCATCGAGGAAATATGGCCTGTTTGGTAAATGCACCGAGATCTGGTATGGGAATTAACGATTAATTCAAGAAGTGCCCGGTGATTTTACTTGAGGGAAATTAAGTGTAGATGGGTAGTTTTACGTTTGAATATTCCACCCGTCTGTAAAGATTTATGGTAATAATGTCCTGTGATATCACAGGCCCGAAGAGATAAAAGACATTTATGAGAGAACTTGACGTAACTTTTGTGAGATCGCAGTTCCCTGCATTTTCTGTGGCAGAATTAAATGGTATGAGTTTTTTCGACAATGCTGGCGGTAGTTCCCCCGCCGGTTCAGTCGTGACAAGGCTAAACCGTTTTTATACTTCCCGTAAGGTCCAACCTTACGCCAAATATCCTGCTTCAGATATTGGGGGTAAGGAGATGGATGAGTCTAGACAAAGGCTATCACATTTTTTAAATATTCCTCCGGACACATTACATTTTGGCCCCTCAACCAGTCAAAATACATACGTTTTGGCTCAGGCTTTTCGAATGCTATCCACAAAAAGAAAAGTTATAATAGTCACTAACCAAGATCACGAGGCGAATACTGGATCTTGGAGAAGGTTAGAGGCCGAAGGGTTTGTCATTCGTGAATGGAAAGTTGATCCTGACACTGGGTCATTAAGAAGAGAGGACTTAGAAAATTTACTGGATAAAAATGTTCTTTTAGTTACATTTCCTCATTGCTCAAATATACTTGGTGAGGTAAATCCTGTAAAAGATATATGTAAGCTTGTACAAAAAGCAGGAGCATTTTCTTGTGTAGATGGTGTTAGTTATACCCCGCATGGTTTTTCAAATTTAGGTAGTTTAAGTGCTGATATATATCTTTTTTCCACCTATAAAACCTATGGACCGCACCTAGGATTAATGTACATTTCTGAAGAATTAAATCGGTTACTACCAAGTCAAGGTCATTATTTTAACGAAAGTTTTTCAACAAAAAGATTTACTCCAGCAGGTCCTGATCATGCTCAAATTGCCGCAATATCGGGTATAGTAGATTATTTCGAAGCACTCTATCAAAATCAATTTTGTAAAAACTATGAGTTAACTGAAATCGCTGAACCCTTAAGTCAATTGCAAAGAAGTCATGAGAAAAAATTACTGTCAAAATTATTAAACTTTTTGGATCAGAGGAACGATATTCGAATATTGGGTCCGAATGATCCTGAGAGGCGTGTTCCGACGGTGTCGCTCGATATTAATAATAGAAGTAAGGAGGTAGCTCTAGGGTTGGCTAAGGATGGGATAATGGCAGATTTTGGGGACTTTTATGCGGTGCGACTCTTAGATGCATTGGGAGTTGATTTAAATTATGGTGTATTACGATTGAGTTTTGTTCATTACACAAATGAGCAAGATATTGATAAACTAATAAGGTCTTTAGATAAAAATTTGTAAGTAATACCTAATAGGAAGGGTTTTAGAAATTGTTAAAGTGGTTATGTTCCTTAGAGAAGGCAATATTTAGTAATGTTTATAAAATCGATTTGGTAAAAATAGACATATTGGGAAAGCAGAAAAAATGGTAAGCAAGAAGACTAAGAAAACAGGCATATGGAATCAGGCAAAAAAATCGCAATTGTAGGATCGGGTATCTCTGGTCTATCCGCAGCATATTCGCTTTCCAAAAAGTTTGAAGTCAAACTTTTTGAAAAAGGGAGTAGGTTTGGAGGACATTCAAACACAATTAATATTAGATGCGACGGAAAAGAAGTGTCCGTAGATACAGGCTTTATTGTTTACAACACTGAAAATTATCCAAATTTGACATCACTTTTTAATCAGTTAAACGTCAAAACAAAACTCTCCAATATGTCGTTTGGCTTTTCTTCGGGGAATGGTAGATTAGAGTACTCCGGTACAAGCTTAGATACACTTTTTGCTCAAAGAAGAAATTTATTAAACTTGAGTTTTGTAAATGGTCTAAGAGATTTATTGAGATTTAATAGAGATGCTTCGAAAGACCTTGCAGCGGGAAGGTTAGACAATCTATCTTTGGGCGATTATTTGGTAAAGAAAAGGTATGGCAAGTGGTTCGTCGAGCAATTCATGCTGCCAATGGGTGGTGCAATATGGTCCGCTCCTGCTTACAAGATCATGGAGTTTCCAGCTATAAATTTTGTCTCATTTTTTAAAAATCATGGCTTACTTCGCGGGATGGCAAGAGCTTTACAGTGGCGTACAATTGACGGCGGTGCGAAAGTTTATGTCGAAAAAATATGTAAAGATTTGGGCTCAAGGGCGTTTGTTGGGCTTGGCGTCGAACAAATTGAAAGGTTACAAAACGGGGTCAACTTAAAGTTTGCAGATGGCTCTAATGAAAAGTTTGATCATGTCATAATATGCACCCATGCTCCTCAAGCTGAGAAAATACTTTCAAATAAAACCAATCTTGAAAAAGATTTATTGAGAAGTTTTAAGGTATCTAAAAACAGAGTAATTGTTCATTCTGATATTGCTTTAATGCCTCACAGAAAGAAAATTTGGTCTAGCTGGAATTTTATTTCGCCTGGATGGCTAGGTGATGCTAATCAAGTATCGTCAGTGACCTACTGGATGAATCAGTTGCAAGGAATTGATAAAAAATACCCAATCTTCGTTTCTTTAAATCCGTTATGTTCGCCGCAGGAAGAAAAAATCTATGCTGAATATGAATATTATCACCCAATATTTGATAGTAAGAGTTTTGATGCACAAAAACGGTTTGATGTGATTCAGGGTAATGGTGGAGTTTGGTATGCCGGAGCTTGGCTTGGCTATGGATTTCATGAAGATGGTCTACTTGCCGCACTACGTGTTGTTAAAGCATTAGGTGTTGAACCTGAATGGGCATCAAAGAACACGAAAGATTTTATCAAGAATAATACTCTTGAGGCGGCAGAATGACCCCTACTCAAGTTATATATGTAGGTAATATTGTGCATAGCCGGTTAATACCGAAAAAGCATAAATTTAAGTATAAATTTTTTAGTTTGTTTTTGGACATTGATAAGCTTCAAGAAACTGCGATGAGCCTTCCGCTCTTTAGCATTGATAAGTTCAATTTGCTTTCTTTTTATCAAAGTGATCATGGTCCTCGAGATGGACGGCAATTAAGGCCGTGGTTAGATATGCAATTAAAAACAAATAATATGCCTCCAGCTGATAGAGTTTTTCTTTTGAGTTTTCCTAGAATGTTTGGCTATGTTTTCAATCCATTTTCAGCATACTTTTGCTACACAAAAAACAATCTTTCATCCATCGTTTACGAGGTAAAAAATACCTTTGGAGATCAAATTCTGTATATCAAAGAGATAGCTGAGGATAAAGAAAACATAATTATGCATAGTCATAAAAAACAGATGTATGTTTCACCATTTATCGAAATGGAACAAACATATGAGTTTACTCTTAAACCTCCGAATGAAAACTTGCATATCAAAATTAGCCAGTCAGGATCAATGGGAAGGACTCTTATTGCCACGCAAACTGGTAAAGCTATTGAACTGACTAGTGCTAATCTGTTAAAATGTATGGTTAGAAATCCTTTGATGACGCTGAAAGTAATTTGTGGGATACATTGGGAAGCCCTCATTTTGTTGCTCAAGGGCATTAAGCTGTATAAATATGAAAGTACAATTGAAAAAAAGTAGATTTGTAGAATAGTGGGACGATAATTGACTGAAGTTAAAAATAATTTACCGCGGCATTTCAATAAGATTTATGGTATTTTGCAGGGAATCCATGTGGGCACTTTGGAGATAGAGTTACCTGATACTACGAGATATAATATTAAAGGTAAAAGTAGAGGTCCGAAAGGAATAATAAAGATTCTCAATAGTGAGTTTTTTACTCGGCTTGTTCGTGAGGGAGAAAATGGCTTCTGTGAGTCTTATTTGGATGGATGGTGGACCACTCCTGATTTAATGGCTTTGATGGACGTCCTTATGTTAAATGGAGACCTTTTTGGTAGCAACCTACCGGGGGCAGCATTTTTAAGATATTATGAAAAACTAAGACATTGGTTCCGTTCCAATTCGAGGTTTCAAGCAAAGCGGAATATTTCTTATCATTATGATTTAGGCAATGAATTTTATACAAAATGGTTAGATAAAACAATGACTTATTCATCCGCTTTTTTTGAAAGCGGTGATGAAACATTAGCACAGGCTCAAAGCCACAAATATAGATTAATTTGTGATAGCTTGTCGCTAAAGCCGGCTGATAATGTTTTAGAAATTGGTTGTGGCTGGGGCGGGTTCGCAGAGTACGCAATTAAAAATCGGGGAGTAAGAGTAACTGGCCTAACGATTTCAAAAGAGCAATTAAATTATACGAAAAAGAGATTTTTTGAGTCAGGAATAGCAGACAAGGCGAATATTGTCTTGAGAGATTATAGAGATGAGCATGGACTGTACGATGCTGTTGCATCAATAGAGATGTTTGAAGCCGTTGGGGAGAAGTATTGGCCTAGTTATTTTTCCGTTGTTCGTGACCGGTTAAAAGATCAGGCCAAGGCTACCCTCCAAATAATAACAATTGGAGACGAATTTTTTCCTCATTATCGAAAAAATGTGGATTTCATTCAAAAATATATCTTTCCTGGAGGTATGCTCCCCAGCCAAAAGGTACTAAGAGACCAGATTGAGCAAGCAGGCTTGAAGAAGGTAAATAGTAAGGAATTTGGCCAAAGTTACTCGAAAACGTTACGGATTTGGCATAGCCAATTTAATAAGACTTGGTCGGAGATTACTCCATTGGGATTTGATGATCGATTTAAGCGAATGTGGAATTTTTATTTTGCATCTTGTGCGGCATTTTTTTTGTCACGGACAGGGGATGTAACGCAGCTGACTCTTCAAAAAGGATAGACTAATTAATTTTGTCTCTAGTAAAGTTCTGGTAGGGTACAGCTCCTTGGCGGCGCCCATGTCGGCAATCTATTTTTCTGTTTATATATTTCTTGCTGATTTTTATGCAAGCAATTTTGATATAAGTTTAGCTGAAATAGGATTAATTTTTTTAATAGTTCGTTTATTTGATGCTTTCTCTGATCCTATAATTGGAATGCTTAGCGATACTTATAAGTCAAATTTGGGTCTTCGACGTTTTTGGATAATTTTGGGAACGCCGATAATTATGGTCTCTGTTTATGCTCTGTTTTGGCCAAGAGACTCCATCACCGTTGACTCTATCTACCTTTTCTTTTGGCTGTTAATGTTGACCCTTGGATGGACGCTAATTCTTAATCCTTACTTCGCACTTGGGGCTGAGATATCTCAAAACTATTTTGAGCGATCTCGCGTCACATTTTTTAGAGAAACGTTTGCGCTTGTTGGTACAATTCTAGCCGCAGTACTTTTTTCATTAGGTAAAGAAAGCGTTTACGGAATGGAGTATATAACCATGTTCGTGTTATTTTCGCTTCCTTCATGCAGTTTACTTTGCGTTTATTTTGTCACAGAAAACATAGACGCAAAACTTGTACCAGAGAGACTAAATCCATTAAGAGCATTAGTGGCAATGAAATTAGAGCCAATGTTTATCAGATTATTACTTGCTTACTTTATAAACGGTGCAGCAAATGGCCTTCCGGCTACGCTGTTTATATTCTTTGTAAACCAACGACTGAATGCTCCGCTATTGGCCGGTCCATTACTTTTGATTTATTTTGGAGCTGCTGTTTTATTAATGCCCCTCTGGCTCAAGCTCAGTAAAAGGCTCCCAAAACATAAATTGTGGTGTTATGCCATGGTTTATGCATCGATAGTTTTTTTATTCACGATTTTTATAGGGTCAGGTGATATTTATTATTTTGTAATAATATGTTTTTTAAGTGGGGCAGCCCTAAGCGTTGATTTAGCAATTCCATCATCCATTCAAGCTGATTTAATCGATGTGGAAACACTTAGTGGTGGAAAAAAAAGAACAAGTACTTTTTTTTCATTTTGGTCAATCGCTACAAAGGGTGCAATAGCTTTATCGTCTGGACTTAGCTTTTTGGTACTTTCCAAAGTAGGGTTTGAAACTACTGGTACAAACACTGATATTGCGCTTGGGACTCTGACCATCCTGTATGCGGTTGTTCCTATTGTTTTAAAGTTCCTGGCAATCGGACTAATGTGGAATTTTAAGTTGGACAGGTCATATCAAGAGTCTATCCAGAAAAAATTAAGAAAAATGTAGGCTCTTAATCGTTATTGGCCTTTCGAAGGTTAAGATACGCTGTTATTGCCCAGTCCAACAATTTTCTTGGCGTAAAATAAATTAAAGTCAGCGTGAATTCTCGCAAAAAAGTGTATCTTATTTTAGGATTATTACTTTCGACGGCTGTAAGAATTTTTTTTGCAACTGTCTCTGGTTCTAATCCTGTTGACGCAAACTTTTTTATATCTTTACGAACTTTTTTTGCAGCCTCACCATAGACAGATTTCTTCTTTTCTAAACCGTAAAAGTCACCTTCTGACTTTTCCCAGATGGGCGTCTTTATACCACCCGGAGCGATGATTGATACAAAAATGCCATGAATTGAGAGCTCACGGCGTAGTGTCTCGGATAGAGCTTCAAGGCCATGCTTGCTAGAGCAATATGCCCCGTAGAAAGGATAGCCGATCTTACCGCCTAACGCACTACTAATATTAATTATTCGTCCTTTTGGTCCTATATTCGAAGTTGATATACCTAAAAGTGGTAGGAAGCATTGTATGCATTGCAAAGTCCCTACGACATTTGTCTCCAATTGACGTTGAAAATCATTGATTTTAAGGTGTTCTAGTGGGCCCAATACGGCAATTCCAGCATTATTAACTAGTGCTGCTAGATTTACATTACCTACTATGCCAATGATGGTCTTTTTGGCTTTTTCCATCGATTCTATATCATTTATGTCGAACACAACCGAATAAAAATTTTCTCCAAAGGTATTATTTAGGCGTTTTGCATCTGACTTTGTTCGAACAGAACCAAATACGATATAACCCCTTTTTATAAAAAGCTCACAGGTAGAAAAGCCAATACCTGAGGACGCTCCCGTAATTAATATTGCCTTCACGAACGCTCCCATATTTTATTAATGTTACCAACCTTATTATGTAAGACAAAAGATGCTTTGGACCCTCCTGCCATAAATGCGCTTGCGACCCATTCATTATTTTTATCATAATAGAGATTTAAATTGAGGTCTCCAGTTACTTGCCAATTTGTAGCTGTAATCATACCCAATGGACTATCAATCTGCTCAGCGCCAAGACTTTTCGTTGAAATATCGAGTGGTTTGCCATTCTGAGTGCTTATCCAAACTTTACGTTTCAAAAAATCTGGTGTGAAGTAGCTTGTCGTTCCAGGATTTCCCTCCACCAAGCCTGAGAACGAAGATCCATCTACTCTTAAACCGTTTTCGGACCTTTTTACGTTGCAATATTCTCGTTTTTTACCAATTAAAACTTCAGATTTAAGGGAAATAAGCTGTTTCCTTTCCCAAACTTCTTTGCACTTCAGAGAGTATGAAAAAAATTGTATTTTAAAAAGAGAAACATTTATTCTGACATCGACGTCTACATATACTTTTGATTCCTTTTCTCGCACATTAATACTGGAGTAACCCACATCAAGATTTCGCCATCGAATATTAAAAACAGTTCCGGCAGTTTGTGATAAGGCTTTGGTTGTCGGAGTCAAACTAAAGCTTAGGCTACTAAGTCCGATTAAAAAATATCTTCTGATCATGACTTATGCTAACAAATTTCGCAAATTAGTAAACGAGTGTAACAAGAACCTTCTCCTCAAGAAGTGAATTAAAGACAAGCAGTTTAATATTCAAGTAACAAAACATGTCTTTTATACAAATTTTTACAACAATCGTGGTAATGTAAAATGTGGCCACAAGAGATTTGAGAAATTTATTTTAAAAACATATTGTTTACGCTCATTGATGGAGTTTATTTAGCAGATTTTTTCTTTGCATGGAGTATTGGTTTTTGATGAAAGTTAAATTAAAGGAAGACTTATAGTTTTTGGGAGAGTATCTTGATAAAAAGTTTTTCGGAGTTAGTAGGTAACACACCACTTATTCGGCTCAATAATTTGTCGGCTCACTCGGGCTGCGAAATTTATGGAAAGGCCGAATTTTTGAATCCAGGAAGTTCTGTGAAAGATAGGGCGGCTCTTTCAATAATTAATGAAGCAGTTGCAAAGGGATTACTACAGCCAGGAGGGACGATAGTTGAAGGCACTGCCGGCAATACGGGCATAG
>MDTA01092097.1_pt1 | contig 19711 bp, 22 predicted proteins | sample 811151 | NCBI WGS metagenome assembly MDTA01 (sample SAMN05326648, study PRJNA326480) | marine metagenome | isolation source: seawater | place: Indian Ocean: South | collected 2010 | reverse complement strand
AGATTTAATGGCGGAGAGGGTGGGATTCGAACCCACGAACGAGTTGCCCCGTTGCTGGTTTTCAAGACCAGTGCTTTCAACCGCTCAGCCACCTCTCCAGTCGATAAATTGCACTATTTATTACTATCAAAGTAAATAAATAACAATAACTAACTGCTTTTTTTCTAATGCTAGTTAAAAAAAAACAATTATGATAATCATTAAAATGTCTAAAATAATTAAATTTATCTTATTTTTAAATATTTCTTTTGCATTTAATGCATATGCAAATAATCATGATTTTGAATCTTGGTTAAACGATTTTAAGATTAAAGCAATTAACCAAGGTGTCTCTAAAATAGTTGTAGAGGATGTTATGTCAAATGCAAGATACTTACCAAAGGTTATTGAGTATGATCGATTTCAACCTGAGTTTTATGAAGACACATTTACGTACATAAAAAAAAGATCTTCAATGAAAAAAGTTTATCAAGGAATTAAATTATATAAAAAAGAAAAAGAAATCATAGATAAAGTAGAAAAAGAATTTAATGTTGAAAAAGAGCTGTTACTTGCTTTGATGGGTATCGAAACAAACTTTGGCAAATATTTGGGTAAAATGGATATTGTGTCATCATTGGCTACTTTAAGTTTTGATAAAAGGAGAAGTGAATTTTTTACTAAAGAATTATTAATATTATTAAATTTAGTAGATAAAAAAATTATCAGTAAAGATATTTTATATGGTTCATGGGCTGGTGCTTTTGGTAATTTTCAATTTATGCCAAGAACAATTAGAAACTACGCAATAGATTATAATAAAAATAAAACTATTGAATTAAAAGATACTGAAGACTCTTTTGCTTCAGCTGCAAATTATCTTAATACCATTGGATGGAAAAAAAACGAACCATGTTTTTTTAAAATAAATTTAAAAAGTGATATTCCAAAGAAATACTTAAACTCATCTGCAAAAAAAATTAAAAATAAAAAAAATATATTTTTTTTTAAAAAATATATATCAAATTTTGAAGATTTAAATATTAAAAATAATATAAATTCTGCAATTATAATACCTGATAAAGATATTATACCTGGAGCAGAAAATTTTTCTCCTGCTTATATAGTTTTTGATAATTATGAAAAAATCTTAAGTTGGAATAGATCACTTAGATTTGCATTAGCTGTATGTACATTAAAAAATAATTTTGAAAATGAAATTTAAAATTATAATTATTTTTATTTTACTAATTTCTTGCGCATCTAATCAAAATATGATGCAATATAAAAAGCCCTATAACTCAAAAGGATTTGCATTTATTTTCAGTGAGGCTGATTTTAAAAATGGTCTAATTAATGGCAGACTTGATAATTCAATTATGCAAATATCTCATAGAAGTCTAAAAACGAATAGTTTAATCAAAATTATAAATCCGATAACTAATAAAACTTTAACCTTAAAAAATCATAAAAGATTAAAATACCCTGAAATGTACAAAGTCTTAATTACTAAACCAGTGGCTGATAAATTAGATTTAGACTCTAATCTTCCCTTAGTTGAAATTATGGAACAAAAAAAAAATAAATCTTTTGTTGCCAAAAAAGCTAAAATTTTTAATGAAGAAAAAAAAATATCAAAAAATGCTCCAGTGACCTCTGTTCAAATATCCAATATCTCAAAAAACAAAATGAAAAAAAAATCATCCATTGATCAAATTTTCATTTTGATTGCTTCATTTTATTCAAAAGAAACAGCTGAATTTTTAAAAAAAAGAATCACCAAAGAATTGCCAAATTATGATATTAAAAAATTAAAAATTCGAAAAAAGAAAGATAAAGAAATTAACTTAATATCAGGCCCATATAAGACTATCAATTTAATGAAAAATGATTACATTCAACTTAAAAAATTTGGTTTTGAGGATCTGGATATAACTTTAAATGAATAAATTTTTAATTACTTTTATATTTTTTTTTAATTTTTCTGCTTATGTTTTTGCAAATCCGAACATAGATGCAAGAACTGGTATTTTAATAGATTATCATTCTGATAAAATTTTATATGAGTTTGACTCTGATGCTCAAATATATCCAGCATCTATGACTAAAATAATGACATCAATTGTTGCTTTTGATTTATTAAAAGAGAATAAGATATCGTTGGATGATAAATTTACAGTATCAGAAAATGCTTGGAGATTGTCTCAAAGTGGTTATTCATCAATGTTTATTATGGTGAACGATGAAGTTTCAGTCGAAAATTTATTAAAGGGAATCATAATAGCTTCTGGAAACGATGCATGTGTTGCTCTTGCAGAGGGGATAGCTGGTTCTGAGGAAAATTTTGCTGAGATGATGAATGAAAAAGCAATAGAAATTGGTATGACAAATACAAATTTTACTAACTCATCGGGCATAAATGATCCTGACAATGTTTCAACCGTTAAAGACATAGCCATGATGTCAAAGTATCTAATTGAGAACTATCCTATTTTTTACGAAATGTTTAAAGAAAAAACATTTACCTGGGACAGAACTGGTGGTGATCCAATTAAACAAGGTAATAGGAATCCATTGCTTTACAAAAACGTTGGTGTAGACGGAGTAAAAACAGGTTATTTAGCTGTTGAGAAATATTCACTAGCTAGCTCAATGAAAAAAAAAGATAGACGTCTTATTGCTGTAGCTTCTGGATTTACAACAAAAAAATCAAGAAGTTCAGAGTCTTTAAAATTATTAAATTGGGGCTTTAGAAATTCAAATACCTTTGAAGTTACTAAAAAAAATGAATCAATATTTGAATTAGATACATGGCTAGCAGATGATATAAAAATTAAAGCAACTTCAAAAGAAAATTATTATATTACAATTAATAAAAAAGATATTTCTCATCTAAAAATATCTTTACAATACGATGGCCCTATAGTTGCACCAATACAAAAAGGAGAAGAAGTCGCTAAATTAATTGTTTCTAATAAAGGAGAAAATATTAAAACCATATCTTTATATGCTTCTGAAGATGTTAAAAAAGTAAATTTCTTTAAAAGCCTAATTACATCAATAAACTATTTGATTTGGGGTGATGTATAAAAAAAAACCATTTTTTATTGTATTCGAAGGTATTGAAGGTTGTGGAAAATCTTATCAAAGCAAAAAATTATTTTTCTCATTAAAAAAAAAAAAAATTAAATCGTTATTAACTAGAGAACCTGGTGGAACAAAAAGTGCTGAGTTAATTAGAAATTTAATACTTAAAGATTATTTTAATAAATCTAAAAATGATAAATTTGACAGATATACGGACACTTTATTATATTTAGCTGCAAGAAATGAACATATAATAACTAAAATTAAACCAGCTTTAAAAAAAAAAGTAGTAGTTATATGTGACAGATTTATAGACTCCACTTTGGCTTATCAAGTATATGGAAAAAAAGTGAACATTAATTTTATTAATAATATTCATAAATTCATATTGAATGGCGTCAAACCAAATCTTACTTTCATTTTAAAAGTATCATCTAAGACTTCAAGAAAAAGATTACTGAAGAGAAGGACTAAAAATAGATATGATAATTTTTCACAAGAATTTTATAAAAAAGCACAAAGATCTTTTTTAAAGATCGCAAGAAGAAAAAAGAATTATTTTATTTTAGAAGCGTCAAAAAATGATAATTCTTTAGAAAAAGAAATATTTAGAATTACTAGTAAGTATTTAAAAATTAAATGATTTTATCCGAATATTTCAATCCAAAAAAGACTGTAAAGTTATTTGAATTAAAAGAACAATATGACTTTTTAAAAAACCTAATTTTAGAAGATAGATTTCCAAGAGCATTATTAATTACAGGTAAAAAGGGTATTGGTAAAGCTAGTTTGATAATTCATTTAATGCATTTTATTTTTAATAAAAATTTCTATAACGAAAAAGAAAATTTAGTTTTAAAAAAAAATAGTTTTTATAATCAGCTATCTAATAATTTATTTCAAAATATTATTTATCTAGATTTCTTAAATTCTAAAAGTATTAAAATTGAAGACATACGCAACTTAAAAAATAAACTGCTTAAAAGTTCCCTTAACAATTTGAAGAGATTTATAATATTAGATGATGTAGAAACTTATAATATAAATAGCTTAAACGCTCTATTAAAAATTATTGAGGAACCAACCAAAAATAGTTATTTTATATTGATAAATAATTCCTCCAAGCAACTTTTAGAAACTATAAAATCTCGATGTTTAGAATTTAAGATTAATTTAAATGAAAATGAAAGGAAGAAAGTTATATCTTCATTATTTGAAAATTTTAATCATTCAATGATTTTTAGAACTGATTTAATAAAAGCAACTCCTGGAAATTTTTTAAAATTTAATTTCATTCTTGAACGTAATAAAATAGATATAAATAATAATTTTATGGACAATTTTGATTATTTAGTCTCACTATACAAAAAAGAAAAAGATATCTTTTACAAAGATTTATTAATATTTTTTTCCGAGTATTACTTAGAGAGTCTTAAAAATGAGAAAAAATTAGATATAAATAAATTTATTGAAAATAGATCTTTTATTGCTAAAAACATTAATAATTTTTTTTTATACAATTTAAACCAAAATACATTATTAAACTCTATAAGAAATAAATTATTTAATGAGTAAGAATTTTTATATAACCACACCTATTTATTACCCCTCTGGAAAACCTCATATGGGACATGCTTACTCAAGTATTATCGCTGATATTTTTGCACGTTTTAAGAGAATAGAAGGATTTAATGTTTTATTTTTGACTGGAACTGATGAACATGGTCAAAAAATTCAAAAAGAAGCAAAAAAAAATAACAAAGAACCAAAACTATTTTGTGATGAACTGTCAGAAAACTTTAGATCATTAACAAAAATTCTTAATTTATCAAATGATGATTTTATAAGAACTACAGAAAAAAGACATTATAAATCAGTTAATGAAATTTGGAAAAGATTGGTGCAATCTGGTGATATTTATTTAGATAAGTATAGTGGTTGGTATTCAATATCAGATGAAGCTTTTTACGATCAAGATGAAGTTGAGGATAAAAATGGAGCAAAGGTATCTAAATCTTCTGGATCAAATGTGGAATGGGTAGAAGAGGAGTCTTATTTTTTTAAATTATCTGCTTGGTCAAAAAAACTCTTAGAATATTACAAAAAAAATACCGATTTTATTTTACCAAGATCAAGAAAAAATGAAGTTGTAAAATTTGTTGAGAGAGGTTTGAAAGATTTATCTATCAGCAGAACATCCTTTTCTTGGGGTATACCTGTTCCAAATGACAACAAACATATAATTTATGTTTGGTTGGATGCACTCACTAATTATATTAGTGCTTTAAATTTCCCTGATACAAGCAATAAAAAATTTAAAGATTATTGGCCTGCAGATGTACATATTATTGGTAAAGATATATTAAGATTTCACGCTATTTACTGGCCTGCTTTCTTATTAGCTGCAAAATTACCTTTGCCCAAAAGAGTTTTTGGGCATGGTTGGATTTTATCAGACGAAAAAAAAATGTCTAAATCCCTTGGAAATATTCTGGATCCTATAGAAATAATTGATAAATACGGGATAGATCAATTAAGATATTATTTAATAAAGGAGGTATCATTAGGAAACGATGGGAGTATATCAATGAACAATCTTAAGAATTGTATAAATAATGATTTAGCAAATAATTATGGTAACTTATGTCAAAGAGTTTTTTCGTTTATTAAAAAAAATTGCAATAATAGAATACCTAAAAGAAAAAATTTAATAAAAAATGATTTGGATCTTCTAGATAATTTAAAAAAAAACTTACCAAAACTAATAAAGCTCATTAATGATCAAAATTTAAATGAATATATAAAAATGGTAGTCAATTTCTCTTTTGAAGCTAATAAATATTTTAATGATTCTGAACCTTGGAATTTAAAAAAAAATGACCCAGAAAGGATGGGATCAATAATTTTCACTATTTCTGAGCAAATAAAAAATATTTCAATCCTTCTAAATCCTATTATACCTTTGTCGACAAATAAAGTATTAGAAACTATGAATATTTCAGCTAATGATTTACTTATAAAAAATATTTCAAATCAAGATATTTTTAACCATGATATTGAATTAAAAGAAATAGATATACTTTTTAGAAAAATTGAAGATGATAATTGATTCACATTGCCATTTAAACTACGAACCTATGTCTTTATCATTAAAAGAAACTATAGATAGAGCAAATAAAGATGGCGTGAAGTATATGCTTACAATTTCAACAGATGACAGTAGTTTTAATAAAATTTTAAAGATTATTGATGAATACAAATGTGTTTATGGAACTTATGGTATTCACCCACACGAGGCAAAAAATCATAAAAATCTCACAAGCTCTTATATAATTAAAAAAACCCAATTGAATAAAAAGATAATTGGAATAGGGGAGACTGGGCTAGATTTTTATTATAATCATTCAGAAAAAAAAGATCAAATAAGTTCTTTTGAGAAACACATAAATGCAGCTCAGGAAAGAAACCTACCTTTAGTTGTACATTCAAGATCGGCTGAAAAGGAAACATATGAAATATTAAAAAGCCAAATAAAAGAAAAAAATTTTAAAATTTTAATGCATTGCTTTACAGGAAGTAAGGACTTTGCTTTTAAGCTATTGGATCTAGGAGCTTATATATCTGCTAGTGGTGTCGTAACTTTTAAAAAGTCACAAGATCTTGTATCAACATTTCAAGCAATTCCAAATGATAAAATTCTTGTTGAAACAGATTCTCCATATTTAGCACCAGTGCCTCTTAGAGGAAAGTCTAATGAACCAAGCTATATAATTCATACAGTCAAATTTTTATCCGTTTTAAAAAAAATTTCATTTAATGATTTTTCTAATATTACAACAGAAAATTTCTTTAAATTATTTGGGAAGTTAAATTGAAGAATAAATTTACTATACTAGGCTGTGGAAGTTCCCTTGGATCACCATGGATTACTAATTTTAAGGGCAACCTTACAAATCATAAAAAAAATGAGAGAACTAGATGTTGTGCACATATTCAAAAAGGGAGCTTATCAGTATTAATAGATACTTCTCCTGATATTAAGTATCAGTTTCTTCAAAATAAGATTAAAAGTTTAGACGTAATTATTTATACCCATGAGCATTCAGATCAAACTTCTGGTATCTTTGAAATGAGACCTTTTTTCTGGAAAAATAAGAAAAAAATTCCTATTTATGGAAGTCCCAAAACAATTAAAGAACTCAAAAATAAATATAAATTCTGTTTTAGTCCAAGGAATGGTTATTTCCCAATAATGAAAGCTCATCCTGTAAGAAAAAAATTTATAATAAAAAAAGATAAGATTAAACTGACTGTAAAACCTTTTGAAGTTGAACACGGCATGATAAAATCAACTGGTTATTTGATTGATGATTTAGCTTATATAAGTGATTGCAATAAGATTTTCGATAAAAATTTATCAGATTTGAATAATCTTAATTATCTCATTATAGATTGTTTAAAAATAAAAAAACATCCGTCACATTTTAATTTAAAGGATGCACTTAGTTTAATTGAAAAAATTAAGCCTAAAAAATCAATATTAACAAATTTACATACTGATTTAGACTATTTTAAATTAAAAAAAAACTTACCAAAAAATGTTATCCCAGCATTTGATGGAATGAATTTTTACTTTTAAATCAATTTTTCAATAGTACTAATGAATTTATTAGAAGATGGTTTTGTTATAGATGAAAAAGTATCTTCGATTTTACCATTTTTTCCAATTATTATTTTATGAAAATTCCATTTAGGGATAGCTTTTTTTCCGTAATTTTCTTTTGCCCATTTGTAGAAGGGGTGAGCATTATCTCCTATCACATTGATTTTTTCAGTCATTGGAAAATTTATGTTAAAATTAGTTTCACAAAATTCTTTAATCTCTTTATTTGAACCTGGTTCTTGTTTGAAATTATTTGTTGGAACACCAATTACAACAAGATTTCTATCTTTGTAATTATCCCAAATTATCTGTAGATCTTCATATTGATTAGTAAATCCACATCTTGATGCCACGTTGACTATAATAATTATCTTATTTTGATAATCACTTAATTTTACTATACCACCATCAATAGACTTAAATTCAAAATCATAAGCTAATTGTTTATACGCTGCTGATCCTTTGTTAAAAAACATAAATATTAATAAAAGTAATATTAAAAAATTTTTCATTATTTTAAAGCTTTTAAGACTGCGTCAAAAGGTAAAATTATACATTTTAGTCTTTTTAAATTATCATTATTAAATAATTTTTCAAATTCTGAAAATTTTTTTGGAATATTTATATTTTTATTTACGTGAAATTTTTTTAAAATTTGAAAGTCATTTTTAATGTCAATTATAGATAGGTTATTAATTTTTCTTGATAAAAGACTTGCCGAGGCTTCACAATAAATACATGATTCTGTCTCATATTTCATTGAACAAACCTTAGTTTTATTTGTTATAAGTTCCAAAGTTATCTTATCTCCACAAAGAGTGTTTTTTAGTGATATTTTATATGTATATTTATTTTTTAAACCTACATTTTTCGTATTTGATGCAATTTTAAGTATTTCTTTATCAATCATTTTTTCGAAAATATCAGTAATAAGAAATAGCCAAAAAGAGTTGATAATAAGGAGCCAGTTAAAACACCAATTTTTACACCATCCATGTATTCCATGTTATTTGCAAAGGCTAAGTTCCCAACAAAAAGACTCATTGTAAAACCTATTCCAGTTAAAATAGATACAGCATATAAAGTTGGCCACGAAGACTTACTAGGCATGTCTGCAAATTTTAATTTTACAGATATATATGAAAGGACAAAAACTCCAATTTGTTTTCCAAAAAATAAACCTAATACTATTCCCAATGGAACTGGATTGAGTAAAGTTGATAATGTTAATCCCTCTAATGATACACCTGCATTTGCAAAAGCAAAAATTGGCATTATTCCAAATGCTACATAAGGCGATAATCCGTGTTCTAATTTTAGTAAAAGAGAATCTTTATTCTTCTTTATATTATGTGGTATAGTCAGAGCTAATAGAACGCCAGCAATTGTGGCATGGACACCAGATTGGTGAGTAAAATCCCATAAAAAAATACCAATAATTAAATAAGGTAAAAAATTATTAATTTTATATTTGTTTATTCCGATCAAAACAATGATAGAAACCAACATTAATATCAAATATTTTATTTCAATATTTCCTGAATAAAAGAAAGCAATGATGACTATTGCTCCTAGGTCATCAATTATTGCAAGTGCTGTCAAAAAAACTTTTAGAGAAATAGGCACTCTTTTGCCGAGTAAAGATAAAACACCTAAAGAAAATGCAATATCAGTAGCCGATGGAATAGCCCATCCACTCAATGTTTCACTATTTGAGAAATTAATCAAAACATAGATTAAGGCTGGTATTGCCATACCACCAACAGCGCCAATTATTGGTAGTAATGCCTGTTTTGGATTAGACAGTTCGCCCTGTAAAAATTCTCTTTTTATTTCCAATGAAACAAAAAAGAAAAAAATAGCCATTAACACGTCGTTAATCCAGTGAAGCACACTAAGCTTCAGCCCAAAATTTGCAGTTCCTAATATTATGTATTTTTCTAAAGTAGAAAAATATAAATCACTATAACTTCCATTACTTATTATTAATGCTAGAATAGCTGCAAAGAGCAATACCAAACCAGAGGCTGCCTCTAATTTAAAAAAATACTTAAAAGGTTTTGTAATATGATGGATCATAGGTATTATTTACTTCTATAAGGACTATCTTTCAATTGCCAAAAAGCCATATTTAACCTATAAAACAGTCAATCGGGGCGTAGCGCAGCCTGGTAGCGCATCTGGTTTGGGACCAGAGGGTCGCAGGTTCAAATCCTGCCGCCCCGACCAAAAATTATGAAAAAAGCAAAAATATATATACCAGCAAAAACTGCAACGCAGTCAGGCGATGGTAAAAAAAAATGGATTTTAGAATTTATAACTAAAGACCCATCAATTAACCCTTTAATGGGATGGGAGACCTCAACAGATACTTTAGAGGAAGTTGTTCTAAAATTCCAAACAAAAGAAAAAGCAATTGAATATGCTAAAGCAAACAATATATCTTACACAATTATTGAACATAAAAAAAAAGAATTTGTTATTAAATCATATGCAGATAATTTCCTAAAAAATTAATTATGTGGCGAAGTTATTTTAAAGATAAAAAGTGGTACCTTTGGTCTTATGGCGGAGGCTTTTTTATAATTTTATTATTAGTTTCTCAAACATATTTAGATGTATTATTTAATAGTTGGTACAAAGATTTTTATGATATACTTCAAACTGCAGAAAAAAGAGATATCTCAGAATTTTGGGACTCAATTCGAAAATTTTTATATATAGCTTTACCCTACGTAACACTTTTTGCATTTACTAATTGGTTTACAAGATTATGGGCCTTTAGGTGGAGAGAAGCAATTACTTTTTCTTACATGCCATATTGGCGTGCCACAGAAGTTAAAGTAGAGGGATCATCTCAAAGGATACAAGAGGATTGTATGAATTTTGCAAAAATTGTTGAGTCCATTGGCCTACAGGTAGTTAAAGCAATTATGACACTTATAGCCTTTATTCCAATCCTTTGGGCTCTATCATCAAATGTTACGGTTCCTTTTTTAAATAATGTTTCAGGATCACTTGTTTGGGTTGCTTTAATTTTAAGTATTGGAGGAATTTTAATAAGTTGGCTAGTTGGTATTAAGCTACCAGGTCTTGAATATAATAATCAAAAAGTAGAAGCAGCATTTCGAAAAGAATTAGTTTATGGAGAGGACGATAGAAAAAATTATGTTCAAGCACCAACTTTACTTCAATTGTTTACTGGAATAAAATTTAATTACCATAGATTATACTTACACTATGGTTATTTTGATTTGTGGGCTATTTGGTACAGACAACTTTTTGTGATTGTGCCTTTCTTAATTATGGCTCCAGGTCTATTTACTGCAGCATTTACCTTAGGTGTTATGATGCAAGTAGTTAATGCTTTTGGTGAAGTAAAAGATGCTTTTTCAGTTTTCTTATACAATTGGACAAGAATTACAGAGTTAAGATCAATCCATAAAAGATTAATGGAATTTGAAAAAGCTATAAATTATGATATTAAATTAAGAAGACCTAGAAAATCTGATGTAAGGGTTTGATGGATCTCTATCTTAAACTCGTCGATGTTTTATTTCCTGTCTTTTTTGTAATTGGTATAGGTTATTATATAGGAAAAAAAGACTCAAATTTCGATACTAATTTTATAACTAATTTTGCGGGCAATATTGGAACGCCTGCGATGATATTTTACACAATTACATCAACTGGTGTAACATTAATTACTTTTGTTGAATACTTTTTATATTCATTCGTGATTATTGCTGGATTTACGATTGTAGGGATAATTTTTTTATTTATTTTAAGAAAAGACATAGTAAGTGAATTACCTCCTCTCATTCTTCCAAATACGGGAAATATGGGAGTTCCTATATGTTTGTTTGCTTATGGAAACGCTGGTTTAGGGGTAGCTTCCGCAATAGCATCAGTAATAATTCTTTTACATTTTACTCTAGGAGTTCTCTTAGCAAAAAAAAGTTTTTCATTTAAAATCTTAATAAAAAATATGCCTATTTACGGCATTATAGCCGCAGTGATGGTTCTATATTTTGATTGGAATGTTCCGGGTTATATTGAAAACACAACATTTCTTTTAACTTATGCAACAATTTTTTTAGTTCTGATGTCTTTAGGAATAGCACTTTCAAGACTTAAAGTTGTATCTTGGACGCATGCTTCTATACTGGGTGCGGTGAGAGTCATTATTGGTCCAATAATAGGTTTTTACTTTATTAAAATTTTAAATTTGAATGGATATCCTGCAGGAGTTTTACTAATACAATCATGTATGCCAAGTGCTGTTTTAACTTATTTAGTTGGTTCAATGTACTCAGAAAAAAAAGTTGTAGATAATATTGCGAGTGTTATAGTCTCATCAACATTAATGTCATTTATTACTATACCTATAGTAGTTTTTCTTTCACTTAAATATTTTGTATAAATATAAATATGATTAAAAAATTGAGAAATAAAAAAGTAAATAAATGTTTATTATGTGCAAACAAAAAACTAAAAAAATTATTTTACTTAGGTAATTTTTTTGTAAGTAATTTTGTTAATAAAAAGAATATTAAAAAAGGTAATATTAGATGTCCGCTTAATTTATTATATTGTTCAAATTGTTCCTTAATTCAACTATCGCATATAGCACCACAAGAATTGATGTATAGAGGGTTTTATTGGTATAAATCTGGAGTAACTAAAACTATGAGAGATGGTTTAAAAGACCTCTATTTATCAAGTTTAAAACATGTAAAAATAAAAAAAAATGATACAGTTTTAGATATTGGAGCGAATGACGGCACTCTTTTAAAACATTATAAAAAAAATTACACTACTATTGGTTGCGAGCCTGCTAAAAATTTAACAAAAATTCTTAAAAAAAATTGTAAATTCGTATTAGATAATTTTTGGTCTTATGAAAATTTTTTTAAAATAATAAAAAAAAATAATTTAAAAAAACCAAAAATTATAACTGCAATTGGAATGTTTTATGATTTAGAAGATCCGAATAAGTTCATAAAAGATGCAGCACTTGCATTACATGATGACGGTATATTTGTGGCTCAACTTATGTGTTTAAAGTCTATGATAGATAAAAATGATATTGGAAATATATGCCATGAACATATAGAGTTTTATTCATTAAAATCACTAAAATATTTGTTTGAGAATAATGGATTAGAAATATTTAAATTAGAAGAAAACGACATTAATGGAGGTAGTTACAGAATATATTGTAGAAAATTATTAAGAGGAAGTATTAAGTTAAACAAAGAAAATATACTATCTATGATGAAAAAGTTTGTTAAAAGAGCAAAAGAAAATAGAAAACAAATGATTAATTTTGTAAAACAAGAGAGAAAAAAAGGAAAAAAAATTTATCTCTATGGAGCTTCAACAAAAGGTAATACTCTTCTTCAATATTATAATCTTAATCACTCTTTAATTCCATACGCAGCTGAGCGAAGTCCGGAAAAGTGGGGGAAATATACTGTTGGCTCTGGAATTAAAATAATAAGTGAAAATAAAGCAAGAGAATTAAATCCAGATTATTTTTTAGTCACGCCATGGGGATTTATTAAAGAATTTAAAAAAAGAGAGAGTAATTGGTTAAAAAAAGGTGGAAAATTTATTGTACCTTTTCCAAATTTACGAATAATAAAATAAAAGAATAATGAAAAAAAAGATTTTAATATTTGGTATTAGCGGTCAAGACGGATCACTATTAGCTGAATACTTGATTAATAAAAATATAGAAATCTATGGATTGTTGAGAAAATCGTCTAATAGAAACTACAATAATTTAAAAAACTTTATTAAAAGAAAAAATTTTAAAATTATAAATGGAGATATTCTTGATATATTTTCAATAGAAAGAGCTATTAGGCAAATAAAGCCAGATGAAATATACAATTTTGCCGACCAGGATCACGTAAGATGGAGTTATCAAATACCCTCATACTCATTTGATGTAACAGCCTCATCAGTTTTAAAGATTTTAGAAACAATAAAAAATGTAAATCCAAAAATAAAATACTTTCAACCATTTACATCTAATATGTATGGAAATATTTCAAAACGAAAATTAAATGAAAATGAAAAATTTGCACCACTAAGTATTTATGCACTAAGTAAAGCTAGCGCTTTTCATATTTGTGAATTTTATAAAAATGTTTTTAATTTAAAAATTTACGGAGGAATTTTTTTTAATCATGAGTCTGAAAGAAGAACTTCAGAATATGTTACAAGGAAAATAACTAAATCTGTTGCTAAAATATTTTATGGAAAACAAAAAAAACTTTATTTGGGTGATTTAAATACAAAAATAGACTGGGGTTATGCTCGTGATTATGTTGAGGCATCATATAAATTAACCCAACTTAAAAAACCTGACTTCTTTGTAATTGGTTCAGGTAAAGCTTATTCAATAAAATACTTTGTAAAAAAATCTTTTGATTATGTAGGTTTAAATTATAAAAAGTACGTTTTTATTGATAAAAAATTGATTAGAAAAAACAAAAACAAGACACTTGTAGCTGATACGCGAAAAGCTAAGAAGTTCTTTAATTTCAAAATTAAAACAAATCTAGATCAGCTTATTAAAATTATGATGGAAAATGATTTAAAGCTCGAAAAAAATAATGATTAAAAATTCGATTCTATTATGTACATTTAATGAGTCCAAATATATTAAAGATACAGTTTTAAATATTCAAAAATTCGTACCTGATTTGGAAATAATAATTGTAGATGATGCTTCAAAGGATGATACTTTATCAATTATTCAAAATCTTCAGACTAAATGTAAGATTAAATTAATAAGTAGACAAAAGGCAAAAGGACTTGGATCGGCTTTTCAAAGGGCAATTTTAGAGTCCGAGGGTGAAAATATCGGTTGGATTGACACCAATATGGGTGAGCTATCATCCACTTTCCCCAAGATGATTGATTTACTCAAACAACATGACTTAATACTTTTATCGAGATATATTGATGGTGGTTCTGATGATAGAATATTTATAAGAGTTTTTTGTAGTAAGCTTATCAATTTCTTTTGTAGAGTTATCTTAAGTAACAAAATAAAAGATTATACGAGTTCAATTTTTATTATGAAAAGAGAAGTCTTAAATGAAACTACTTTGTTAGGATATGGTCATGGTGATTTTTTCATAGAATTTTTGTACTCTGTAATTAAAAAAGGATTTTCTATTAAAGAAATTCCCTACAAACAAAAACCTGACGACGATGAAGGTAATACAAAAACTTCTCCAAATTTATTAAGATTTTTTGTCCTAGGTTTTTTTTACTTTTTAAGAGTTTTAGTAACAAAAATAAGAAGAGATTAATTTGTGATTGAAAAAATAAAACATAAAAAAAAACTCTTCGCTCTTATTGTAAGAGGAAAGTACAGAAATAGAAAAGGAATTACTTTTTTTACTGAAAACAAAGATATTCAACAATTTGGATATATGAATCATAAAAAAAATCATATTATTAAGCCACATATACATAAAAGTCAGACACGTAAATTAATATATACATCAGAAGTAATACTTATTTTAAAAGGAAAGTTAAGAGTTGATTTCTACAACACTAAAAAGAAATATCTTTTTAGTAAAGTTTTAAATGAAAAAGATATTATAATGCTAGTACATGGCGCTCATGGCTTTAAAGTACTAAAAGATGTTCAGATGATTGAAATCAAGCAAGGCCCTTATATTACTAAATTAGATAAAGTTAAATTTAATGAAACAAATGAGTCTAGAATTCAAATTAAAAAATAAATTTATTCCTGTTAACAAACCAAAAATCTTTGGCACAGAAAAAAAATTCGTTAATGATTGTTTAAAAACTGGATGGATTTCATCAGAAGGTCCATATGTAAAAAAATTTGAGAATTCATTTGCTAAATATAATAATAGAAAATTTGGTGTTGCAGTATCAAATGGTACTGCAGCTTTAGAAATAGCTATTAAATCTTTAAATTTTAAAGAAGGTGATGAAATAATAGTGCCTTCATTTTCTATAATTTCTACGGTCCTTTGTGTTATAAAAAATGGATTAAAACCTGTTCTTGTCGACAGTGATTTAGATAATTGGAACATGGATGTTGATCAAGTTTTAAAAAAAATTAATAAAAAAACTAAAGGGATTATCATCACACATATTTATGGATTTCCTGTGAATATGAAAAAAATTTTAAAGATTGCGAATAAAAAAGGAATCTACATTATAGAAGATTCTGCTGAAATGATTGGTCAAAAATATAATAATAAAATCTGTGGAAGTTTTGGACAAATTAGTACATTTAGTTTTTATGCTAATAAACACATAACAACAGGCGAGGGTGGTATGATACTTACTAATGATAAAAAAATTTATGAAAAGTGTAAATCTTTAAGAAATTTATGTTTTAATACAGTTGGTAATAGATTTAATCACGATGATATAGGATGGAATTATCGTTTTACTAACATACAAGCTGCATTAGGACTAGGACAATTAAAAAATATAAATTGGATAATTAAACGAAAAATTGAAATTGGTAAAAGATATTACAAAAATTTAAAATCAAATAAGAATATAATTTTACAAGATTTAAAAAAATCTTATGCTAAAAATATATTTTGGGTATACGGAATATTGCTTAAAAAAAACTATAAATTAAGTCGCGATGAGGTAACAAAGAAATTGTTAGAAAGTAATGTACAAACTAGAAATTTTTTTTATCCGATGCATAAACAAAAAATATTTATTAAGAAGAAAATCTTTTCAAAAAAATTACAACTTCCAAACTCAGAATATTTAGCAAATAAAGGATTCTATATTCCTTCTGGTCTGAGCATAACAAACAAAGAAATTGATATTGTATCAGATAAAGTAAATAAAATTATTAATTAGAATTTATTTTCAATTCATTCAAAATCTTATTTATAAAATTAGAAATAACTTCTCTCTCTTTATCATTAAAATAATTTTCCTTTTCGGTTCCTTTTTCCATTTCATCAAGAATTTTTTCTTTAATTTCAATTCTTTTTTTTTGATCATTAATAAACGTAATTTGATCTCTTAACTGATCTAGCCTAGAGCCTATTGTAAGTTCAAACAAAATATATAAAAAAAATATGATTATTAAAGATTTATATATAAAAAGTTTCATTTTAAATGTGATATTATATAATGTTATTTTAATCTACTTTTTTTTATAAATAGTATTAATAGAAGTCTTATTTACTTTTATATCGTGTAATCTTATAAACTTATCTTGAGATATTTTAAAATTTTTTCTCAATTTAGGCATATAAGAATTTATCAAATAGTCTGCCTCCTCTGGATTGTAAATAATATTGATACGTTTCTTTTCATTTGAGTTAAGTTTTAAGATACTCACATTTAAATCAGCGAAACTAATTGTGGAAATATTTATTTTATTTCTTTTGTCGTTTTTAAGGATAAATTTAAGAGAATGATAATTTGACAATCCCCAATAATCTAAATCAAATTTTTCTAAAGCGTAATTTAATGATATAAAATTAAAATAATTATTTTGATGCGGGTGATTTTTGAAAATCCAGATTAAATTATATGATATATTTATAATTATAATAGAATTTAAAAAATATTTTAAAAAATTTTTTTTATTTTTCAAAATTAATTTATAGGCAAAAATTGAAAAATAAATAATCACGCTGTACAGAAAATATAGATGCCTCCAACCATTAAATTGGGAATCATTAAATTTAATCGTTAAAAAACAAACTGCAATTACTACAAAAAAGAGATAAAAATCATAAAAATCTTCATTATTCTTCCAAATTATTTGATTTTTATCGTTTAATTCTAAAATTCTTTTAACAAAATTAACTATTATAATTGAAAATCCAATTGTAAAAAAAATACCTACTATTACTGGAATAGTTATATAAAACCATAAAATTCTATAAAACCAAGGGGTATTGGTAGAAGTTATGTACTCACCATTAAATAAGGTAATGACCGATAGATTATTATGAGCTGCAATTATATCTGTAAAAGCTTTAATAAAATTATTAATTGGATCAAACCACAAATATGGCCATAAGATAATTATAAATATAAAAGTTAAACCTAAAATGAAAAAAATATATTTTATATTTTTTGATATATTTTTATTAACTTCAAATAGATATATGCTGTACATAATAATAAAAATTAAAAAAGGAATGATCCCAAGAATTTTAGCATTTATCAGAAGTGCAGCAGTAAATGAATAAAAAATTATATTTCCAATTTTGTTTTCTAAAATAACCTTTTGAATAGCATAAATATTAAAAATGAATAATGAGAAAAAGAATATATCTCTTGAGTTATAAAATGACTCTGCAAAAAATCTTGGGCTTAAAAAAATAACTATTATTCCTGAAATTGCAATAATTCTAGAATCGTATCTTTTACAAAGTAATTTATAAAAGAAGTATAAGCTCAATATGTAAATTGAATAATTAATTAGGTGAGATAGTTCATAAATATTCTTAATTTCATAAATTTTAAATAAATCTGCAATAAAAGCCAACAATGTTTCGAATATAGCTGGGTGATTTAGTAGTGAATTTGTCTCTATTTCTTTCTTAAGTATTTCTAAGTCAGAAAAATTAAAATTTAATAATAAACTGAAGAAACTTTTTATAAAATTCTTGTAAAAAATCCCATTTGATCTGTAATACTCATCATCAATAGAAAGACCAAAATCTTTAAATGTTAATATTCCAATAATAATGAAAATAATAAATACTAAAAAGCTATACTTTTCTTTTTCTAACAGTTTGTTTATCATATTAAAAAGAACTAATTTGAACTATAATATATCATGAAAAAAATAATTGATCTTATAATTTCTTATAAGTTTTATATTTTTATCTTATTATTTTACGAGTTTTTGTATGTAATTTTTGGCTATAAAGGAAATGGAGTAAATATAAGAAACAATGATAAAACAACTGATACTATACCTTGTCCATACCTCTTCTTGGCAAAGATGCTAAAAGATATAAAAGATTTTAAAATTAATTCTTTTACTGATATCGGATGTGGCAACGGTAGGGTAATATTTTTTTTCAAAAAACACTTTGATGCTAATTACTATGGTTATGAATTATTTGAAGATGCTTATAAACAGTGTTTAAAAATTTTTGCCGATGATTCAAAAGTAAAGATAAACAATGAAGATTTTTTTAAGTCTAAGCAAAAAACCATTATTTCTGATTGTTATTTTATTAATGATCCTATAAAAAATGAAAAACTTCATGCCGATTTGTTTGGCAATATGGTAGAAAACCATATTATTTCAGGTAAAAAAGTCTATTATATTTCTGTAAATTTAAGTTCTCAAAAGACTAAAATTTTTAAAAATTGTATTATGTTGAATTCATTTAAAGTAGGGAGTAGGGGCTATCAAATATTTTCTACAAAATAATTAATAAAAACAATGACTTACAATATTTTATTAAAGTAAATTATTAGTATATAAGTCAGTATTATTTATATAAGTTAAAAAATTGCTGATAAATGGAAAAAACACCTTTAATTTATTAAAATAACACAAAAAAAACCTTTAAATCTAGTTATGTAAAGTAAATTTTAATAAGCTTTGCAGTTTCAGAATATATGGTTTAAACGGCCGTATATAGTTGTTTTTTTGCGATCAACACTTTTCAAGTACAACCTATTGGTGTGTGGATAAAAAAATAATAGAAATGTGGGCTAATAGACCCGATCGCCCGCCAAATAACAATTCTAGAGGATTATACCCTCCTTTTTAAGTAATGATCTCTTATTTTTAACACCTCCTTTGCCAGAATATCCTCCAAGTGAACCATCAGATTTGATTACTCTGTGACATGGTATTTTGGGTGGGTAAGGGTTTTTTCCTACAGCATTGGCCACAGCACGTACAGCAAGCGGTTTTCCTATAGCTTTTGCCACCTGAGAGTAAGTTTTTACGCTTCCACGAGGTATTTT
>MDTA01041199.1_pt1 | contig 19711 bp, 20 predicted proteins | sample 811151 | NCBI WGS metagenome assembly MDTA01 (sample SAMN05326648, study PRJNA326480) | marine metagenome | isolation source: seawater | place: Indian Ocean: South | collected 2010 | reverse complement strand
CGGCTCCGACTCCAGCGCCTACTCCGGCTCCGACTCCGGCTCCGACTCCAGCGCCTACTCCGGCTCCGACTCCAGCGCCTACACCTGCTACTGCGACTACTTCTGAAACTACTACTTCTGAAGCTACTACTACATCAGAAACTACTACATCAGAAACTACTACTTCAGAAACTACTACAACTACTCCGGAAACAACTACTACCGAGACAACAACAACACCGGAGACAACTACAACTTCAACTAGTACTTCAACAACTACTTCTACTTCAACAACTAGTTCAAGCGGTACATAAATTTAGAAATTTTAAAATAGCGACTTTATGTCGCTATTTTTTTATGGAAAATTCGAATGTTTCTTGAAAATGGAGTTAGAGTTTGAATTGACTCTATAATCTCATTTTTTTTAATTAGGTAATAATTCTTTCCTGACCATTTAATTATTGGCACATTGAATATTTCTTCAATTACATAGCATTCAAGTGTACATTTATTTAGAAATATTTTGCTTTCACTCAGCAATCTGTACTCTAACTTAATATTTAGAAAATTTGTCTCAGGATTTGTAAATTTTATTTGTGCGGAAGTTTTATAGCTTTTACTTTTTTTAAGTAAATCGTAATCAATTAAAGCTAAGTTTAGATAATCTATATTATTTTTAAAGCCAAAAGTTTTTTCGACCTTTCCTAAATTAATAAAAAGAGAAATTTCTTCGTCGTTTTTCCAATACTCTCCGTTAGCTCCTAATTTTTCTACGCTAAATCCATTAATTTTTATCTCTCTACCATAAATGCTTTGAGTATTTATATTATTTGAATCATTTTGAATGATTGAGCAACCTGACAAAAATAAAATCATCATAAGTCTAATCGTACTCATTCCAACCCTCAACAATATCATAATAATTATTATCAATTAATACACTTTTTAATGGTCTTGAAATCTCTAGCTTCGCTCCTCCATCTCTAGTAAGTGGTCTCAATCCAAATTTGATTGAATCTCTATTAGGCTCTGAATAAAAAACACTCAGTGGTAACTCAAAGTAGAAACCTTTATCAAAGCTACCTTCACCAAATAGCTCAAATGGAACATCAGTTCTTGTAAAGTAAAAACCTGCAACAAAACCTGATTCAGTCCTTCTAGAAAAATCATAAGTGAATCCATCATCTTTTGCCAAATATCTTCCGTAGCTTATATTTGCGTAAATGTTTATTGGTTTAAAATTATATGTAAAATTTAAATGAGCTGTCGATGTCTCATAATCAAAAAACTCAAGTCTTTGTTCATATGATCTTTTCTTAACTTGATATGCATCAAAAGAAATTACAAAATTTCTATAAAATGGCTTATAGGCCATTTCTAATCCAAGTCCACCATACATTGACTCAAACAAACCAGTAGAAATTTTTCCATATATATTTTTGTAGGGCGACCAGAAATAATCTAATTGAAGATTTCTAATATATAGATCAGAATCCTGAAGATATCTTACAATTTCTGTTCTAACATTTGGTAAATCCGATCCTGGAAAAGATGCTTTAGAATCAAAATCATTTGTTATAGCATACCTAATATCTGATACTATGCTCACTTGTCTATGAAGTTGTAATTCTGATTGTGCTGATATTTCCAAACCTTTGAGAAGTGGTAGATTTGGGGTACCTATGTGAGTAACTATCTCGGGGGAGAAAGTGTTGAAAAATTTTGGGTACCTTACAATCGGCTTAAATTCATGATTCAAATAATTCTTCTGATCTCCATTCTTTATCTGAGTATTTAATTTTTTAAAATCTATAATTGGATTTTCTTTTTGTATATCTTCGTTGCGATAAGAGATTGTATTCATCTCAAATCCAGCATTTATTGTGGTTATATTAATTTTATCTTTATAAAAATTGTGATTCTTTAAAACTTCTGAAGCAATATCAGCTGCAAACATAGATGCTCTAATAGGATTTTTGAATGTATCATTCATAATTGCAATATCTAAACTATTTTCATTTAGTTGCGCTGTTTGTAAAAATGATGCGTTTCTATTCATGTTATTCAGTAAATCTATATAGAAAGAATCTTCAAGTTTTTTCACTTTAGGTTTCTTTATAACTTTCTTTTTAGGATTATTTGTCTTAGCGCCAATTGAAAAATGTAAATTCAATGTATTTCCTTTTATGTATGACAAATTTAAAGTAACGTAATCATTTATCTTATATGCGAATCCAAAATTATAATCAGAATCTTTTTCTCTTAAGAACTGATCTCTATCTGAACGAAAGTTCGCACTGAAGTCATTATAATCAAATGGATCATGTTCAATTTTAAACTTTAAACCATTTGAATATGGTATGGACCACTCCAATCCTCCCAAAAATGATACGGGCCCGGAAAACCATGAAGAATAGGTTAACTGTCCTCCAAGAAGACTTTCACTGTCACTTCCATATTCAGAACCCCTTTCGTCAAAAGAATTACTAATAAAAGAAAGTGGGTTTTTATAGTTCTTTGCTCCAGAAGAATATTTACCCCACCCTAGTCCAGCTGATATTTTTAATGACTCAGTTGAGTATGTTGACATGACATATTCTCTACTTAGATAGCCTGTTCCAGCAAAATCATCAAGACCAATAGCAACTGTCGGAAAATAATTTTTTTTTGGTTTATATGAAAACTTTACATTAAATCCTTTATCAAGCCATTTACCTTTCTGACCAGCCCAGAATAAATCAGATGGTCGATAATAGAAGTAGCTTGCTTCCATCCAATCAAGTGGCGCAACAACCAAAGATGTAAATTTATACAAATTATTCTGAGTGTAAACTAAATGAACGCTGCCCTCAGGGAATGTTTCAGCAGAAGCAATATTAATTAATCCAGTCTGCCCAAAAGTGTTATATGATGCTGTCCTATCTTTATAAATGTAATCTTTATAATTTGCTGGAAGATTTAAACTAAAGAAAAAAATTAAAAAAAAAACTTTCTCATGTGCTATTAATCGTTCAGGCTTGATAGTGATGCTAGTGTCAAAGCAAAACTGCTAAATATTGGTGCAATTACTGAGAGTGCCGGTAATCCAGATACATTTGAAATATCATTTGGGATATAGATTACACTTCCAGGCATAATTATATTATTGTCACTTCCGCTTAATCTGCTTAACAAACCAGAAGAATGTTTATAAGTAGATGCCATTCCATTAGGTGCAACAATTATTATGTCGCTGCTTGCATTTTCAAGAAGTCCTCCGCGAGATTCTAAATAATCTTCTATTGAATTTTTTGAAGCATATCTTACAGATCCTGGCATTCCTACTTCACCATAAACATGAACTTGTTGAGATATTCTAGGTATGTGAATTGTGTCCTTATGGCTTAGTAAAGTATCTTTTTGAGGATCATCATTTATATTTAATAAATCAAATTCAGCAATAATCCTTCCATTTGGTTTTTGATCTTTAATATTCTGTAATAACATTGCGATGACAGCAGATGTTCCTTCATTATTGCCTGAGGATCTACTAGCAATTGATGTAAGGCTTTGGGCAAAACTTTTGATAATGTTTGAATATATATTTTGATTGTTTTGTTCTTGAATTTGTCTAGCTTTCTCATTAAGGAGAACGCCGCCTAATGGATAGGCATCACTATTATATCCACCTGATCTTTTAATAATATCTGAAAGCATTTCGCCGTCAGTAATTGAGTATATTCCTGGATTTTTGACAGCACCAGTTACTGTAACTTGTTTTAATTTAAATTCTTCAACATACAAGCTCATACCATGAGATGCACGTATATTCATTAGAGAGTTACTTGATATATTTGAGGATACAATAGATTTATTCTCAACTTTTTCAAGAATCATATTCTCATCATCTGCAAAATCAGTAAACCCTTGAGCAAATCTAAGTAGATCATAAAGATTTTCTGTGTCATTTAATTCATACATTGAAGGTCTTTCTACACCACCTGAAATACGAACCATTGATTTTGAAGGTAAAATTACAACACTATCGCCTGATCTAAGTTGATTTGCTAGCTGTGTATTTCCTCCAATAAAGAAGTCATACATATCAACTTTTTTAACAACTTTTCCATTTCTTTTAATATGAATTTCCCTAAAGCTTCCTGTTTCTAGAATTCCCCCAGCAACATTTAAAAGGTGTATCAAATTTGAATTTCCACTTAATGTATAAATTCCAGGACTAAATGCCCTTCCAGTTAAGGACACTTGGATGTCTCTTATTTCTTTCAAAGATATGTAAACAGCCGAGCCAACGTATTTCTGAGTAACTTGTGCTCTTACTAATTCATCAACTTTATTTATTGAGAGTCCTGCAACGCTTACGTTACCGACGTAGGGTATCATTATTGTACCATCTCTTAGAACCTCTACTTCACTATCAACATTAATTTGTCCGATAATCTGAAGTTGAAATATATCCCCATAATCAACAATATATTCACCATCATAATTAGGTACATTTGTAGGACTAAAGGTTGATTGAAATTCTTTGAAGAAATCAATTCCAAATACCTCAGATTTATTATCTAATTTTTCATTTTCTTGAAGAAATCTATTCCATTTTCTTAATGTTTCAGACTTATCCAATGCAACTGAAGGTATATTATTAAATTGTTTCTTTTCTTCTTTATTGGAATTTTTAATTTCGTTAACTACATCATTTTTTATATCGTCAGGAAGACTATCAAGAAAATCTTGATCAAGTCCAGGGATTAATTCTTGAGAATTAACACTAAGAACAAATAAAAATACATAGGCGGAAAATATATTTACTAAACTTTTATTCAATTTAAAAAACTCCTAACTTTTTTTGAGTTAGAGAAACTAATTCTCTCACAGGCCTTAATTATATATGATTCTTTAGTTTTAGGATTTCTTCCTATTCTTTTTGGGGTTTTCTTAATATTAAACGAACCAAAACTGGAAATTTTTATATTTTTATTATCGTATAAAATATCTTTTAAAATTTTTATAAATTGATCTGTTATTTCATGTGATAAGTCTAAAGTTATTGACATTTCAGTGCTTAAAATTTTTGATATGTCTTTTTTTGTTAAATTCATTTTAAGCCAGGTATCATTACTGAATTAATTTCTAAACTTTGATTAATTATATCATTCATAATATCGTCGATATCACTATCTGATAGAGTTTTTTCAACTGACTGAAATATAAATCTAAAGCCAATCTTGAGCTTTGCCTGATCTTTGTTATTAAAAAAGTCAAATATAAAAACAGTTTTAAGGTACTTATTTTGATAATTTAATAGCAGTTCTTGAAGTTCATAGTACTTAGACGGATCTTCAAGCGCAAAAGACAAGTCTCTAGTGATTGAGGGATACTCTGATATTTTTTTATATTTAACAAAACTAGTGGGCTTTTTATTCTTTTGCACATAACTTATGTCTGCTAAATCACTAATATTAAATTCGACGAAGAATATCTTATCTTTTGATTTTGAATTTATTAAATCACGAGAAATTTCAGTAAATAAAAAGGGATTATTTTTATTATGATCTCTGAAAAAACTTAAGACTCCCTCAAAATAATTCTTATCTATCCTTTTAGAAAAATCTTTAAAGTTGTGGCCCAACCTACCAGTTGCAATAATACCAATCTTTTTATCTTTTATAATTTTATTTTCGTATCTATATATGTCAGATATTTCAAATAATTTTATAGAATCTTTTTGTCTTCTCTCATTGAACGAAAGATTATTTTCCAAACATTTTTGAAGACTAGTTCTCATATATTTTTTATTTGAATCTAAAGGATTATCTATCAAAATACTATTTGAGGTGTTTTCTTTTACAAATGGAAAGTTTATAACCTCATAAAATCCATTATCTGTTAGATATTCTCTTATAACATCTTCCTTATTTTTTTTAAAATCTGTCTTATTTTGAATCTTTATTTCTGATCGTGAAATATTGTCATATCCTATAACTCTTGCAATCTCCTCCGCAATATCATTTTCGTAGTTAATGTCATGTCTGTATTCTGGGGGTGAGATCTCATCGTCAAAAATTCTAAATCCTAAGGAATGTAGATAATTATTATATTGATCTTCAGAAATATTAGTGCCCAATATTTTATTTAACTTATCTACATTTTTCTTTATTTTTTTTGGTTTAAATTCTTTGGATGCAAACCTTATATGCTTAAGTGAATTAACTTTGGTATGATCTTGAACTATTCTAATAAATCTTCTAATAGCATAGTCATGGATTGAAGGATCAGTTCCTCTTTCAAATTTATGTGCAGCATCAGAATTTAAATCAAATTTGAGATTTTTTCCAATGATATATTTAGGATCAAAATAGGCACATTCCAATAATATTTTTTTTGTGTTATTGGAGCATGAAGAAAATTTTCCACCCATCACACCTGCAAGATTTACAACTCTATTATTTGATATAAAAGCCAAATCATTACTGAGAGTTAATTCTTTATCAGTAAGCGTAATAAATTTAGAGCTATCCTGAATTATGTCTAATTCTATAGAGTTGTCTATTTTACTTCTGTCATAACAATGGGTGGGCTGTCCTATTTCATAGGAAAGATAATTTGATACATCAGTAAAGAAATTAATCTTTTTTTGGTTTAATTTATCAAAATAATTATCCATATAGTCATGGTAAATATCTGGTATCGACTCAATCTCGATTTCTAAAAATGAAATAACTGGACATGCATCTTTGAGATTATTTTTAAATTTAAAATCTAATCTATCTAATTCTTCATTGAAGATCTCAAAATCTGAATTAGTTTCTGATAATGAATTTAAATCTCTCAGAATTCCTTTAAGCGAAAAGCAATCACCCCTATTTGGAGTTAACTCTAAATCAATAATATCTTTATCTATTTCGTGCTCATGTCCTAATTGAATTAATTTATCTGAGAGATCATCTACATCATTTATATGACCAGTTCTTTCCAAAATATCTTTTATTATTAATTTCATTTGAATTGTTTTAAAAAATCTAAGTTTGATTTGTAGAGTTCTCTAATATCAGTGAGTTCATGTTTTAACATTGCAATTCTTTCTATGCCGAGGCCAAATGCTAAACCTGAATATTGAGAAGTATCAATGTCACAGTTTTCTAAAACAATAGGATTTACGATGCCACATCCAAGGATTTCCAACCACTTTCCGTTTGACGACATTATATCAACCTCAGCAGAGGGCTCAGTAAAGGGGAAGTATGAAGGCCTAAATCTAAGCTCTACTTTTTCTTCAAAAATATTTTGAATAATTTTATAAATTAAATCTTTAAGATTTGAAAAACTCACATTTTCATCAATATACATTCCTTCAATTTGATGAAACATTGGCAAATGAGTTGAATCATCATCCTTTCTGTATACTTTGCCCCCAGAAACAACAGCTATTGGTGCTGTATTATTCAACATACTTCTTATTTGAACTGGAGAAGTATGAGTTCTTAAAAGCTTTTTTTTGTTTTGAACATAAAAAGTATCATGCATTTGTCTTGCAGGATGATCTTTTTTAATGTTTAACATATCAAAGTTAAACTTCTCTGATTCTATTTCAGGCCCTTCAATAATTTCAAAACCAATACTATTTAAATATTTGAGTATAAAATTTTTTGTGTTATTAACTGGATGAATATTTCCATATTCGAGAATGTATTCTGGGTTATTTATTTTCAAATGCTTTGACATAAAGCACAAATATATTAATTGGAGGCTAACTCAACAACTTTTTCAAAAGCTTTTCGATCTTCAATCGCAAGATCTGACAATATTTTACGGTTGAGATGAATGTTATTTTTATTCATTCCTTTTATCAAAGAAGAATAGGAAACTCCTAGTTCCCTGGAGCCAGCATTAATTCTTGAAATCCACAAACTTCTAAATGATCTTTTTTTATTTTTTCTGTCCCTAAAAGCATACTGTAGAGATTTTATTTGTGATTGTTTAGCTGTTTTGAAAAGTCTGCTTCTAGCACCATAATGCCCTTTAGTAGAGGATAGGACTTTTTTATGCTTTTTTCTTGCAATATTTGATTTTGTTACTCTAGGCATATTATTTTATAAGTTTCTTAACCATCTTCAGGTTGGTTCCAGATAATTTATTTAATCCTCTGTTATGTCTCTTTCTCTTAGTAGACTGCTTTGTCAAAATGTGATTCCTATTTGCACTTTTAGATTTAACAGAGGTACCTGTTTTTTTAAAACGTTTTGCAGAACCGGAGTGTGTTTTAAGTTTATATCCCATAATTATTATTTTTTTTTCATTGGAGAAACTACCATTAGTAATTGTCGACCCTCTAGGGATGCTTCTTGATCAACTTGAGCGATATCCTCAAGATCGATTTTTAAACGATTAAGTAAGTTTAATCCCATATCACTGTTAAGTATCTCTCTTCCTCTAAAACGGACCGTTATTTTAGTCTTATCTCCATCAAGAATAAAGCTTTTTATTTTTTTTAATTTTATTTGATAATCATTTTCATCTGTTGATGGTCTGAATTTAATTTCTTTTAAAGTATTCCTTTTAGATTTAGTCTTTGAAGATACAAAGCTTTTTTTCTTATTAAAAAGATGTTTGCCATAATCCATCAATTTACATACCAATGGAGAAGCGTCACTTGATGAAACTTGAACTAAATCAATCTCAAGTTCTCTTGCTTTTTGAATAGCTGCTTCTTTAGATATTGTTCCCAGTTTCTCACCATCAACTCCAATTAACATAACTTCATCAGCGATGATAGATTCGTTTATAGGTACATTAAATTTTTTTTTGTAATTAGCTATGATTAGGCCTTATATATTGATTTGGTATCAATTATTGATGAGAATGTGCATTGAAATATTCATAAAAATCCAATTTTATAACATCATCGCAAGATTTTAAAGATGTAACATTCATGGTTGAATGAAATATTTTTGCCAGTTACCAGCTTTATAATTATATACAACTCTTTTATTCAACCTTTTTTCATGGCCCTCCCAAAATTCAAAGTAATTTGGCTTGAATGAGTAACCACCCCAATACTCTGGACACTTTGACAAATCATCTCTTGTTAGTGAGTTTTCATAATTTTTTATTACTTTTGCATAGTTTTCAATTTTATCTGATTGGCTTGAGCTAATTGCTAACGCATTTTTATTTGGTGATCTTTTTTTAAAATACTCTATGTTGAAACTCCTTGAAGTCTTTTTAATGGTTCCTTTCATTCTAATTTGGGTATATATACTTGACCAATATAAAACACATGTAATTCTGTTGTTACTTTTAAACTGATTAGACTTTGGTGAATTATAATTTGAAAAAAATATAAACTCATCGTCATCAACAATTTTTAAATTTACATAACGTGCATCAGATGTATTTTTTTCAGAGCAAAAAGATGCTACTAATAATGCTTCAATTGTTTGTTGGTCTTTATCCAATGATTTAAGATATAAATCATATAGTTTATTATAAGGTTCGCTATTATTTAAATTATTGAATTTGATCATAAAACGCTAATAACCATTTGGGTTCTGTGATTGCCATCGCCATGTATCTTCTATCATTGTTGCAAGATCTCTTTGACATTTCCATTTAAGAATTTTGTTTGCTTTTGATGCATCAGCCCAGAACTCTGCTAAATCTCCAGGCCTTTTTTCATCATATTTAAAATCTATTTTTATATCTGTTACTTCTATAAACTTATTTAATATCTCTAAAACTGAAACTGGTTTACCAGTGCCTAAATTGAATATTTCATATTGATTTGTTTGTTCATCATTAAGATACCTCAAAGCAGCAATATGCCCATCAACTAAATCCATTACGTGAAGATAGTCTCTTCTACATGTCCCATCTGGTGTTGAGTAATCATTACCAAAAATTGACAATTTATCTCTTTTTCCAGCAGCAACCTGAGAAATATAAGGTAATAAATTATTTGGTATACCGATAGGATCTTCTCCAATTTTTCCTGATGGATGTGCTCCAATTGGATTAAAGTATCTGAGAGATATAGCTTTAAATTCTGAATTTTTGATTGATATGCCTTTCATTAAATGTTCAATTGCGGTTTTCGTAAAACCATATGGGCTCGAAGCAGTTCCTAACTTCATATCTTCTGTATATGGAACAGGAGCTTCAATTCCATATACTGTTGCAGAAGAGCTAAAAATAAAATTGTTTACCTTGAATTCGTTCATAACGTCAAGTAAACAAGAAGTACCATAAATATTATTTTCAAAATAAAGAATGGGATTATTTATCGATTCAGCTACTGATTTAAGGCCAGCAAAATGAATTACATCATTAATTTTATTTTTTTTAAAAACATCTCTTATTTGCTCTTTTGAACAAATGTCGCAATTAACAATTTCGAAATCTCTTTCTGTTATCTTAGCCACTCTTTCAAGAGAAGTCTGGGAAGAGTTACAGAAATTATCAATCACAATTACTTCAAAATTATTATTAACTAATTCAAGTACAGTATGAGAGCCTATATACCCTGCTCCCCCTGTTACTAGTATCTTACTCATTACTACACTTCTTTTTTTGTTGCTTTATTCATAACTTTTTTAATTATGATGCATGTATGGTCAAGCTCTTTTTTGGTGAGATTTGGATGAATTAAAAACATTAAAGATGTATCTCCAAGATCTTTTGCAACTTTCAGCCTATTCTTAGGTCTAAAAGATGTTTTTTTAAAAGCCTTTTCTCTATAAATTTCTGAGCATGAGCCTGAGAAGCAAGGTACGTTATTTTTAACTATTTCTTTTATTATTCTGTCCCTATTCCATGATTTTTTAATTTTTTCTTTTCGTAAAAAAACATAACACTTATATGCTGCATGAACATTCCCAGGATGAAAGTATTTCCAATTTTTATTATTAAATTCAGGTACTCTTAATGAGACAATTTGTTTGCAAGCATTCCATATCTTGGTCTGATTATAATTTCTTTTTTTTGTCCAACTAGACATTTTTTTTAGTTGAACCAATCCTATAGCTGCTTGAATCTCGATCATTCTCCAATTAGTCCCAAAACTTTCATGAAGCCATCTAAAACCTTGTGGATGTTTCTTTTTATAAACAGCATCATAAGATTTACCATGGTCTTTGTAAGACCACATCTTTTCCCAGAGTTTTTTACTATTTGTAGTAACCATTCCTCCTTCTCCTCCAGTAGACATAATCTTATCCTGACAAAAGCTCCAACATCCAATATCACCAAAAGAGCCTACAGATTTTCCTTTATATCTTGCACCGTGTGCCTGTGCACAATCTTCTATAACAAAAAGCTTATGTTCTTTTGCTAATTTATTTATATTGTCCATTTCGCAAGGAAATCCAGCCAAGTGAACGCACAAAACTGCCTTAGTTTTTGAAGTAATCAAATTTTTAATGTTTGAAGTTTTTATATTCTGAGAGTTTTCACAAACATCAGCAAATATGGGAACTGCACCTGCGTTCACTATAGAGGATACAGATGCTATAAAAGACCTTGAAGTTACAATAACTTCATCACCATTACCGATACCAAGTGCTATAAGTGCTAAGTCTATTGCGACAGTTCCATTGGCTAAGGCTATTGCATATTTTACATCTGAAAATATGGCAAATTCTTTTTCAAATTTTCTGCACTCTTTACCAGTCCAATAATTAACCCTATTTGACAGTAATACTTTTTTGACTATTTCAGATTCTTCTTTTGAAAAATTGGGCCATGATGACTTAATTTTACTCATCTTCTATCTTTTTTTAGCAACTGCATAGAGCAATGTTCCAAAACCTAACTTAGCTCCCATATTAAAAATTAATCTAGCTATAAGAGAATTTTTCTTTGCGTACCATTCTCCGTATTTTAAATCAAAGTGAGTGACTTCATTAACGGCGCAAACATCGAAATTACAAATGTTACACAGTTTATTTATAGATTTTGAGTTATACGCTCTTAGATGATATGGAATCTGAATAAATCCATAATCTAATGGATATTTTTTTTTAAAAAATCGCCTAAAAATTGCTGTAAAGCCATTATTATTTGGTACACCAATTCCAACTATGCCTCCAGGCTTTAAAGCACTATTAACTTTTTTTAAAAAATCAACTGGATCCATTACATGCTCTAAAACCTGATGAAAGTATATTAAATCAAATTCTGATTTGTAATTTTCAATATTTAATGACGAGACTGGGAGATTTAATTTTTTAGCATGATCAAGAGCCGTTTTATCAACTTCGTTACCTACCCAATGAACATTTTGATCCTTAAACCAAGAAAATGCAGTTGCAGGACCACAACCTATCTCTAGTACATTTTTAATTTTGTCCCCATAGAGTTTTTCAAAAATTGGCATTCTTCTTTGCAAAGATGAATATGCAACTTTTTCATCAGCTTTATAATTCAAATAATAATTATTAAGAACATCCTCTGGTGTTTCTGAAGTTAAATCATGTGAACCTTCTTGAGGTGAGATATTTTCGTTGACAAAATCAAAATCACAACTTTTACATCTTTTTATATCAATAATTTTGTTTAAATATTCTGTTTTAAAAACCGATTTTGTATTTGTTTTTTTACATATTGGACAACAATCAAGATTTTTTAATTGATTTGAGCTCATATTTTTTTACCTTGCTAAGAATCCACCATCAACAGGAATTATAGACCCTGTGACATATTTACTTGCATCACTTGCCAAAAAGACTGCGCAACCTTTTAAGTCTTCTGGATTTCCCCATCTTTGTATAGGAATTCTTGACAATATTTCTTTATTTCTTACAGGGTCATTTACTAAATTTGTATTAAGCTGAGTATCCATATATCCAGGTGCAATTGCATTTACAGTAATACCTTTTGCAGCCCAATCATTTGATAAAGCTTTGGTTAATTGTGCAATGCCACCTTTAGAGGCAGCATATGCAGGGATTGTTATGCCTCCTAAAAAGCTTTGCATGGAAGCTATATTTATAATCTTTCCATATCCTTGGCTTATCATTTCTGTTCCAACAATCTGACAATAACTAAATGCCGATGTAAGGTTTATTGATAAAATATCATCCCAATCTTGTTTTAGAAATAACTCACTTGACGCTCTTCTCTGGATTCCAGCTGAGTTTACTAAAATATCAATATTGCCTGATAATATTTCTTTTGATTTTTTAATTGAGTCAATAATTTCGTCTTCATTAGTTATGTCTACTTCTAAAAAATAAGCTTTGCCATTAGCTTTTAATGATTTAATTTTTTCTTTGCCTTTGACATCTTTATCGATACACATCACAGATGCTCCAGCTTCAACAAACCCCTCTAATATTGCAAACCCTAAATCACCCGCACCACCGACTACAAGAGCATTTTTGTTAGCTAAACTAAATAAATCAGTGTTCATGAATACTCCCTTTCATTTTTATCCAGTAAAAAGACCACCGTTTACATCTAGAACAGCTCCAGTCGTAAAAGATGACTTTTCACTCACAAAATACATCACTGCTTCAGATACTTCATCACAATCTCCAAATCTTCTTAGTGGAAAATTTTCTAATAATTTATTTTTGATATGTGGGTCTCTTGACTCTAACATGTCAGATTCTATTGTACCTGGAGCAACACAGTTAACAGTAATATCCCATTTAGCTAATTGTCTTGCTAGACCATATGTTAGAGATATTAGACCTCCCTTGGAGGCAGTATATGACATACCATTTGCATAACCACCCATTCTACCTGCATTAGATGCAATATTAATTATTCTAGGTAAGCTGGACTTTTTTAAAAAAGTTAAAGCATTTTGAACTAAAAAAAATGGTGCAGTTAAGTTTATAGCCATTGTCTCATTCCATTTTTCTAATGAGGTTTCTTCAACCTTAGAAAGATCTAATATCCCGGCAGAGTTAATAATTATGTCAATTCCTCCAAAGTCATTTGAAACTTCAGTAACTAAATCTTTTATGTTTGTAATATTTGATAGGTCACAAACATACCCTTTAACAATACTTTCTTTAAAAATAGCGATTTCAGATTGATTAAAAGTATTTTTAATACTATCGTCATTGCTACCAACAATAGCAACTTTAATATTATTTTTTAATAAAGCTTTGCAAACTGCCAAGCCAATATTTTTAGTACCACCGGTCACAATTGCCACTCTACTATTTTTATTTATATTTTTTTTGTTCATAGAAAGCTACCATCATATATGTCCGATATTAAAGATGAGTTTTCTGAGCGTATTTCTAATAATCTAGAAAACTTATCTAAATCTTTTTTTAAACTTCTTATATTAACATTTTGAAAATAAAAACGAGCGAATACTTGCCTTTCAGTATCTATCATATCTTTAGTTACAGCATCTCCTATATCTAATCTTTGTATGCAATCTCTGTAGCTTTTTAAAGCTTTTATTTTGTTTAAGCCTTTTATGCTAAATATTGTTCCTTCTTTAAGAAGCACCCAGCCAGTTGCAGCATAAAGACTATCTCCAACATGTCTATTATTAAGTTTGTTGCTAGCATAATTTGAGCTTTTGGATAATGCAAAATTTGAAAGTAATTCTATTTGATCAATTTCAAGCGCATGAAAAATATGAATATGTGGTGCTTCCCCTTGAAGTCTAAAACCTGGATCATAAGCATAAAAACCATCATTATCTTTAAAAAATTGAATATTTAAGACGCCATCGGTAACGTCTAATTTTTTAAGCATAGATATTATTTTATCATTCATTTCATTTGAAAATTCTTTATGATATTTACTTGGATAAAGCGCGCCAATGCAAACTGGACTGCCCGAATTGTTTTGTCGAGATTTGTGTCTATCGGCAGTTGCCGTTAAATATATTTCACCTTCAACAAAAGTATAGTAAGCAAAAAAGTCGTCACAATTCATGTATTTTTCAATAAGAATTCTTTTAGATTTTGAATTCTCTAATGCATGGTTTATTGCTGCATCTAACTCAGTTATCTCATTGCAGATAGTCATGCCAACTCCCGCTCCATTATCTACTGGTTTTATTAAAACAGGTAAGTCCTCATTTTTAAGCTCATGATCATCGAGATTAAATCTAGGAGTAACATTAATATGATTCTCACCACAAATTTTTATAAAACCATCTTTAGAACCAAAGGCTTCGATAGTTTTCTTATTGGCATAACAACTTAAGTTAAAATGCTGGCATGCCTTAAAATATGAAGGAACTAAAATATCAGCAACACCAACTATTAAACCATCAAAATCTAATTTATTTAGAAGACTTAACAATGCATCTATATCAAGAACATCAACTTCATGTGACTCATCTGAGTATTTTTTTGCTGGTGCGTTAATATTTGGGTCTATTACAATTGTATAAACTTCAAAATCTTTTAGTCTTCTTACAAATGCAGCTGTTTCTGGATTTCCGCCTAAAATGACTAGTTTATTATTCATTTATTTGATTTCCTAAAATATGATCAGCAGAATGATTAATTAATCTTTCATTAAGTATTGGGTATATGCAATTGATATGTTTTTTAACAAGATTGTTTATTTTTGAAGAAATGCTTAAATATACTTCACGATCAAGAGTTGCAATAATAATAATATCAGGATTCAGTTTGTTTATATCGCCAATTGGTATAACAGGAAGTCCAAATGCCTTGCTTTCAAATGTATCCTCATCGACCCATCCAATAATATTAAACTCACCATCAACAAGCCTGCGATAAATATTTTGACCAAAAGCACCTGAACTATATAAGACAATTTTTTTATCGATAATCTGTTCTCCTTGAAAAATTCCAGTAATAAAATTATCGTAATTTAAGAAAGCTCCAGTTCTTATAATTGATAGAGCAACTAGATAATATTTGATTTGATTTTTAAAATCGTAATCGCAATTCTTATTAAGTTGAGATTGTAAAAAATCTATCATGAATTTAATATTATTTAATTCCTTCAGTGGCTCTTCTACCACCTTCAACATAGACTTTGCTCTTTGACGGTAGAAATACACTGGCTCTTCAATAATTGATATGCTTTGGCTTTTTGCTATTGCTGGATAAGTAACTACTGTATCTTCACCAATAGTTATCTGCTCTGGTACTGACATTTGAACATCAAATAGTATGCTTTTTTTGAAAAGCTTTCCCCATGAAAAAGTAGAAATTCCATGCCTAAAAAATGTTCCCATAGAAATTAGTTTAGGGTATATCTTATGTATATAATCTTTTCTATTGTAAACACCAGCTTTAATATTAGGTTTTATTAATTCGAGATTGCCAATAAATTCTCTATGATAGCCAGCAATTACAATATCTACATTATGATCAAAGACTTGTTTCATAAGAATTTCAATGCAATCTGAATCTATCCAATCATCTCCATCTAAATTAAAAATATATTCTCCTGAGGCCAAATTTAAACCTTTTTTTCTAGCAGTAACTAATCCAGCATTTTCTTGCTCAATAATTTTTATTCTACTGTCGCTCTTAGCTAGGCTATGACAAATTAATCCAGAATCATCAGTTGCTCCATCAATAACAAGAATAATTTCTATATCTGTATAGGTTTGATTCATTATTGATGTAACGCATTGATATACGTAATTACCAACATTATAAATAGGTACAATTACAGATACTTTCATGGCGATCCTAAATGTTGAAAAAAACTCTTTTATAATTCACTTGATGGAAGTTCATAAATTCCTCCGCTTGAAAACTTTGTTGCGGCATATGTAACATAAGCCCTTATTTTTTCTTGGTCACTAAAACATACATTAGTAACATTAACAGCTGGAATCTTAATTCTTTTTATTATTTTATTTTGATATTCTGTAGATATGATCCAAACCTCCCCTTCTCCCCAAATTGCAACTACCAGATTGCCTATTCTATCAATTATCATACCATCAGGAGATGGATTATTTGGTGAATAGTGATTACAGTTTAAGAAAATTTCTTTGGTATCAAGATTCAAGTTTTGCATAGAATACTTATATCTATATATTATTCCCTTACTTGAATCAGAGTGATATATCCATTTATTATCTGGTGAGATAACTGGTCCATTTGGAATTAGATAATCATTATCTTCCTCAACAAGAGTTCCCTTATTAAGGTTAAAACTATAAAACGTGCCTTTGTTTTTATCAGAAATTAATAAATCATCTTCATGCATTTGGCCAAACCAAACAATATCATTCTTATCAACGAATCCATCATTCAATCTGAAATTTTTTTTTGAAATATTACATATATATTTACAAACTTTTGAACTTCTATTAAATATCATTAATCCTGATTTCATGCCACATAAAATTTCGCTGTCATTTAAACAGTGAATAAAGCCTATGCTTTCATCAAAAGTATGTATCTTCTTTATTTTCATAGGGGAATAGGTTTCTATTTGAAAAATAGAATTCAGTTTGATATCCACAAATAAAAACTTTGAAGTCGTATTATCCCAAATCAAACCTTCCGGAAGTATATAATTATCTCCATTCATAGGCTTGGTCTGGATCATGGAGAATATTTTTTATACCGCCACTGAGATCAATGCAAGTGCCATGCAGAAATTTTATTTTTGCATCATAAAGAAAGGATATGATATTAGCTATATCATCTGGAGAGCCAATGGTTCCTGAAGGATGAAAATTTGCTAATTTATTGAATTTTTCTTTATCTTTTATCCCAGACCTTAACATTTTTGTGTCTATTGCTGCTGGTTCAATTAAGTACGTTAAAATTTTTCCTTTATTTTCAATAGCAATTGAAGAGGTTAAGCTTTTTAGTGCTGCTTTTGATGCGGCATACAAACCAAACTTATCTTTTGTAAGGCTTGAATGAATACTACCAATATTTATAAGACAACCTTTATTTTTAGACAAACTTTTTGATACAAGTCTGTAAATTAATAGCGGCGCTATTGTATTTACATCTAATGAATCTCTAAATTTTTTAATATCACTTATATTATTTTTACTTAAATTTTGAATAGCAGCATTATTAACCACTACTCTTAATTTGTATTCTAGGAGTGTTTTATCTAAGTCTTTTTGAAATTTAGCAAAATAGCTTTCTTTATTAATTAGTTCCTTTAAATCATATTGAAATGGGATATCTATATTGTTTAAAAAATTTTTATGTTTATCAATTCCTAAAACTGTGAATCCTTTCTTCTTAAATGAAGCAACTATTGATCTTCCAATATCGCCGTTACATCCAGTTACTATACATAAATTATTATTCATCTTCGTATCCTATAAACTCACTCATATGCTCATCATTATCTGGATCTGTATACTTTGATTTAAAAACAACAAAAAATGTTTTAAAAAAAATCTTAATGTCTGTGAGCATACTCAAATTATTTATGTATTCAATATCTAAATCAAATTTTTCACTCCAACTCAAACAATTTCTCCCTGAAATTTGTGCTAATCCTGTAAGTCCAGGTTTAACATTAAGCCTTTTTAAATGCTTTTTGCTATATCTAGGTACGTACTTTAACAACAATGGTCTTGGTCCAATAATACTCATATCTCCCTTAAGTATGTTGAATAGTTCAGGAATTTCATCAAGACTTGTTTTTCTTAAGAGAGACCCAAGTTTTGTAATGGCATCACTCTCAGAAAGTCCTTTTTCTTTAAATCTGTGAGTCATAGTTCTAAATTTTATCATTGAAAACTCTTTGCCATCTTTGCCTGCCCTTGATTGCCGAAAAAAAATAGGTCCATCAAGTTGAAAAAAAATTAATATAGATATGAAAAGATAAAGTGGGCTAAAAATTATTAATCCAAAAAGAGAGAGAATCAAATCTATAAGCCTCTTGAAAAAGAATTTATACATAGTTAATCTAAATTATAATCTTCGGGAGCATATTTGCTTAGATTTTTTTCGTTATTTAGAACTGCTTTTAATATTAGGTTTAAATTATGAGCAGCGAGATCTCTGTCAAAATATTTTTTACCTAATTGACCAGCATTTCTTCCAGCTGCCTCTATCCATTCTTTATTCTGGATCTTATTATTAATTTCAATGGCCGCATCTTTTACCGATTTTTGCCAACAATCAACTCCACAATTATTTTCTTTAACTAAAGTATTGATCCAACCACCAAAATTAATAACAACTGGCGTGTTACTTGCGAGGGCATCAAAGAATTTATTTGCAGAGTTGTTTCTCATCGCTGGCAAATCACTAAATGTAATTAAAGATAAAGTACTATTCTTTAAAACTAATGGCATTAAATCTTTTGCGATTGGATCTTCAATATACACTCGATTTTCAAGATTCAAATTATTAACTTTAACAATTATTTCTGATTTTGTTTTTCCATCACCAATAAGGAGTATTTTTGATTTAGATGATAGTTTTTCTAGTTCTTGTGCTAATTCAATTATCCAATCAACATTATTAATTTCTCCAAAAACTCCAGCAAATACCAAAAGAGGCTCATCATCCTTAATATATTTAAATTTAGTTCTTATTGATGGAACATCTTTAGAAAATCTTTTAAAGTCACATAAGTTTGGAATTACTGCAATCTTTTTTGGATTTTGTCCACATTTTATAATGCCATCCTTCATTCCAGGTGACAGAGCAACAATCCCATCGGAATATTTATATGATAATGCTTCAAGTCTTCTTGCAAAAAATTTTAAAAAAGGATTTTTTAATGCGCCAATTGCTATTGGCAATTCTGGCCATAAATCTCTTACTTCAAAAACAAACTTTAT
>MDTA01000042.1_pt1 | contig 19713 bp, 35 predicted proteins | sample 811151 | NCBI WGS metagenome assembly MDTA01 (sample SAMN05326648, study PRJNA326480) | marine metagenome | isolation source: seawater | place: Indian Ocean: South | collected 2010 | reverse complement strand
GTATAAACACAGACACATATTTCACTTTAAAGTGTGGATAGAAGTGTTTCATGATGACAGAGACATTGAGTTTATACAGTTTAAAAGATGGCTTGAAAGATTGTATAATGATGACGTTATACAACTTAATAATAAGTCGTGCGAGATGATCGCAGATGATTTGGCGGCAGAGATACAGGGCAAGTATCCTGGTCGTTATGTTAAAATATCTGTAGCCGAGGATAACGAAAACGGTTGCGAGATGGAATATCCAGTTAGTAATTAAGGAGAAAGACATGGAAACACATTTACAGTTAAAAATAGCAATGGAAACTTACCTTGCAGAACATGAGAAATTTGAAGGTAACGGAGTTAAAGCAAGTTCTACAAGAGCAAGAAAGGCTTTAATGGAACTTACAAAACTTGCAAAAGTTAGAAGAGGCGAAATACAAGAGAAAAGAAACTCAATGTAATGGAAGAACAAGATAACAAAAGTAATACACAATCTAAGCCTAATATTATCAGTAAAGAAGAAGCAGATAAGAAAGGAGACTTTGCACAAAGTTTAGAAGATGATATTACAGATGTTGTTGATTATGGAGATTTAGGAGATGAGTAAGTTAGTTTATGTGCCACTAGAGCATATTGAAGGCAGATACACAATACATATGGATATTGCGATAGAAGAATATCTTAATCGCGAAAACATAGATTATATTAAAGTAATGCCTACTTATGAAACTCCTCCTCTGCCTGAAGGACAGTTTTTAAATTCTGCTTTTACAAGCAAGTTTAAGGCCTTACAGATTGCAGAAATATCAGATTTAATAGAACGTGGTGTCATAAAAGATGGCGACACTTTGTTTTTTAGTGATATTTGGTTTCCAGGTATTGAAAGTATTGCATATATGAAATACTTTAACAAAATGGATAATCTTAAAATTACTGGACTTATACATGCTGGTAGTTTTACAGATACTGACTTTGTCCGCGATATGGAACGTTGGGCAAAGAACTTTGAAGATATTATTTTTGATATTAGTGACACAATTTATTGTGCAAGTAATTTTATTAAAAATGATATAATAAAGAAAAGAATTGTAGATCCTAATAAATTAGTTGTATCTGGTTTGCCTGTAGATTATAGTGGCTTAGATCCTCATAAAGGACAAACTAAGGAAAATATTGTAATTTTTAATGGCAGAATTTGTGACGAGAAGCAACCTTGGTTATTTAATGAACTTGCTAAACAGGTAAACGATAGATTATCTGAAAACGTAGAGTTTATAAGAACACAAGATATGAATCTAAGCAAAGAAGAATATTATAGTTTGTTAGGAAGAAGTAAAGCAGTAGTAAGTTATGCTCTACAAGAAAACTTTGGCTTTGGTGTTGCAGAAGCCGTCTATTTAGGTTGTACACCTGTATTGCCTAACAGATTAGTTTATCCTGAACTATATCCTGATATCAAACTGTTTGACAGATTTGATGAAAGTGTGGAGATGGTTATAGAAGCGATTAACAATTATCAAGAGCAACAAATAGTTTTATACACGGAACAAGTAATGCAAATTTGGTTCGGGGAAGGTAATAATGAGTAGTAATGAAGAAAGAACAATACTTGTAACAGGGGGTAGTGGTTTTATAGGTAGTGTAACCTGTAAATTACTTGCTGACTCTGGTTACAATGTAATTAACGTAGATAAAGTAAAAAGAACTATTGAGGGTGTAACACAATATCCATTTGATATTAATAACTCTCAAATTAAAGGCGTAATAGAAATGACAAAGCCAGATGCAATTATACACCTGGCCGCAAATCATAGTGTGCCTAAAAGCATAGCAGAAGCAAAAGACTATTATGTAAACAATGTAGAAAACTCCATAAAATTATTAGACCATGCGGTAGATGGTGGTGTTAAACATATTGTGTTTAGTAGTTCTAGTTCTGTTTATGGTGACTCAGACAACTTACTGAACTCAGAAATAGATGAATTAAATCCTAAAACACCTTATGGCAGATCTAAAGTAATGGTAGAAACTATACTACAGGATTTAGCCGCAGTACATGATTTTACATATACAAGTTTAAGATATTTTTGTGCCGCAGGTAGTTATGAAGGCTTTGGGTACCAACTAGACCCTAAAGAACACATAATGCCTATATTAGTTGATAAGGCACTTAATGGTGGAAAGTTTGTTGTAAATGGAGACGATTACGATACAATAGACGGTACCTGTGTAAGAGATTATACTCATGTATTGGATATAGCAACTGCTCATTTGGCATCACTACACTATCTGTTTGATGGTGGAGAAAGTGGTGTGTTTAACATTGGAGCAGGCTCACCTAAAAGTATCAAACAAGTGATAGCAGAAGTAGAAAAGCAAACGGGTAATACAGTTGATGTGGAATACGGTCCTAAAAGAGAAGGAGATGCCGCAAAAACTGATGCAAATATTTCCAAGGCTATGGATTCTTTTGGTTGGGAACCTGTAAACACTTTAGAGGACATTGTAAGAACAGAAATCGAGTACCAAAGTTCCAAAAAGAAATAACTTGACATAACACTCATTTCTGCTATAATACTATTATGGCGAAACTATACTATTCTAATAAAGATCTTAAAAATGATCTTAGCGAAATCGCAAGACAAATTAATGTTAGTGGCTGGAAGCCAGAAGTAGTAATTGGGCCTGGCAGAGGTGCTTTTGTAATGGGAGTAATGTTAAGTCATTACTTTGAAGTTCCCTTCCATGGCTTTGAATGGCAAACTAGAGACCATGAAATGATCAAGGAATCCACTAGATTGGAAACCATTTTATCTAAATATAGTATGAAGAATATATTACTTGTTGATGATATAAATGATTCAGGTAGTACTTTATTAGGCATGGACGGTGTGGTAAAAGAATGGGACAAGGCAGAAAATAGTAACAATTTATTGTTGCATGAAAGCCTGAAATATGCTACACTATTTGATAAAGAAAGCAGTAATTTTTCTAATGTAGAATTTACTGCAAACAGGGTTAAGCCAGATGAGGAAAAATGGATAGTTTTTCCTTATGAGGAATGGTGGAAATAAAAATATATCGAGGAAAATAAAAAATGAAAGTTAGTGAAAAGATCACACAAAGGGTAAAAGAAGCAGGTGCAAAATATTGGGCTAGTGACAATGTTGCACAATTTATGGACGAAGGAGATGATCAAGCACTTATAGAAGAACTTGTAGAACATTTTGAAAAAGTTTTAGACTGTTTAATTATAGATAGGCATAATGATCCTAACAGTCAAGGTACTGCTAGGCGTCTTGCTAAAATGTATATAAATGAACTTATGTGGGGTAGGTATAATGACATGCCTAATGCTACTGCATTTCCTAATGATATAGAAGAAGGTTATAAAGGTATGTTAGTTGTGCGAAGCGAAATACAAAGTATGTGTTCGCACCATCATCAGCCTGTTAAAGGTGTTGCCTACATTGGTATAATTGCAGGAGAAACACTGATAGGACTTTCTAAATACACTAGAATAGCACAATGGTGTGCAAGACGTGGAACATTACAGGAAGAACTTGCTAATGATATTGCTAGAGAAATTATGGCGGCAACTGGTAGCAAAAACTTAGGTATATACATACAAGCAACACATGGTTGCGTAGAGAATAGAGGTGTATTAGCACATAGTAGTTTAACACAAACAACTGTATTAGAAGGCAGATTTATGGAAGATCAAAGCACTAAAAAAGAGTTTTTTGATAATATTAAACTACAGCAACAATATGCATGTGATAAGTAATGAACATTAACACTCGTAACGGTCATTTAGTAATAGGCAAACATGCAGTACCTGTTAGAGAGGTAACTAATGTAGTTTGTGATAGAAGGGATATGGAATATATTACTAATAGATACCCTATTAGTCCTCAAGAAGTTATGGATTGTATAGATTGTATTGCTGATTTAGATAAATTAGATCAAGGCATACATTTAGAACTTGCTAATGGCAGTGATGATATTGGTAAAGTTACTATAGAGACAAGACAAATGTCTGATACATTTTTTGTTAAAACAATACAGTATGGTAAAATATTTTTACCACAAGTATCAGACTTTAATACATTATATGACAAAGGATTTCGTATGTGTGCTATAGAATCGTTTGAAGATGTGTTAAATAATAGTGTAGGTTATGAAAGTAGTGACTTGCATGTTATAGTACATAATGCTATAATGGATATTACAGATCAAGAGTTTGATAAAGAACTTTTTGTAAAATTTTTAAAAGAAGAAGATGAAACAGCCTAAGTTAAGATATAGCGAAGCATTTTACTCTGTACAAGGAGAGGGCAGATTTGTTGGTGTGCCTAGTGTATTCCTTAGAGTATTTGGCTGTAATTTTGAATGTGCAGGATTTGGTCAAGAACGTGGCAAACTTATTGCTACTGATCAGATGCCTTATTTTACAGATCCTAAAGCGGACAAAGAACATCCTGATGCTTATAAAAGCATAGAAGATTTACCCGTCACACCCATAGGGTGTGATTCCAGTGCCAGTTGGTCAAAGAAATATAAGCATTTGCAGTTGACTCGATCTGCAGATGAAGTGTTTGATCACATCACATCTTTGATACCAAACGGCACTTTCACTGGCCAACACGGTGAAGACATACACTTGGTGATCACAGGTGGTGAACCGCTACTAGGGTGGCAACGTGTTTGGCCAGCACTTCTTGATATGTGTAGAGAAGTAGGTTTAGTAAATGTAACATTTGAAACAAATGGCTCTAAAGCAGTAACACCAGAACTAATAGATTACTTTAACAATGAAGCAACAGACTTACATGTTACATGGAGTACGTCTCCTAAATTATCTATTAGTGGAGAATTATTAGAAGATACACTTATACCAGAACAGTTACTTACTATGAACGAAGTAAAAAATAGTTTCTTGTATAATAAATTTGTTGTACGTGATGAACTTTGTTTACCAGACGTTGATAAATTTGTTAGTGCATATAAAGACGCAGGTGTTAAATTAGATAGTGTTTTTTTGATGCCTGAAGGTGCAACATTAGAACAACAAACACTTACAGAACGTGATGTAGCAAACATCTGTATGGAAACAGGCTACAAATTTAGTCCCAGATTGCATATTAATTTATTTGGTAATGCATGGGGAACATAGGAGAAAATATGAATAAAATAAACTTAGATATAAAAAGTCCATGGGCACTATTAATTACATTAATAATGGGTGCCGCACTTATGACTGTATTAGCATTTGCAGATCATGATGATGATAATTATGAGAAACAAAAGGCTAATATTGATATGGCAAACGATGGTATTATAGGATATACACACGATGGTTTGCCTGTACTACAATCTGATTTGGATAATATACAACAAGATGTCAAAATCGCACAGGCAGAATTGCAGGTAGATAGAGCACTTAATATCCAAATTAAAGGAATAAAAAAAGTAAGTGAAAAAATATTAAATGAAAATTCATTAGAATTAAGTATAGATGACAAGATTTACACAATACTTGTTGGCTGTAAACTTACATCTATTGACACATTTCAATGGCAAACTAGAGGAGATGGTTCACTTGATGTTGGAGATTTTGCTCTTACATACAGAGATCCTTTCCATAATTATGGTAATCCTAAATTAAGAGAATCTTTAACAAAAGCAGATGTTGAAGAAATATTAGCAGATTGGGATTTAAACGAAAGAGTATGTTACATTGTAGGCATACAACTTAAGGTTTTAGAAGTACCTGAACCTATTGTAGACGTAAGAGGATAATATGGCAAAGAAAACAAAATTACCATTTAGTATGATGCCTGCCAGTTGGGGACTTAAAGGTAAGTCTCGAGCAATAGCAGAAGCAGAATATTATTACGACGGTGATGAATTGGAAGAAGCACTTGCAGAAATAGAAGCAGAAAGCGATACTGATAAACATATTGCTAGACTAGATGTGCAACTTAAAAATGGTAAGATTGGAAAATATGAACATGAAAAACAGGTTGCTGAAATAAAAGAAGAGCCTTATGTAAATGTTCTAAAACTTGATGTAAATCCTGAAAATGCAAAAGCAGGATATATGGAGTTAGATTGGAACGATCATTTTGTTAAATTTTTACATGAAAACGGGTATGAAGGAAAAAGTGATGAGGATATTGTAAACAAATGGTTTAACGATGTCTGCAGAACAGTTTTAATACAAGAAATGCAAGACCAAGATTACGGATTACAAGAAGGAGAAACTGATGTCATCAGATCAGATGGAGAATCAGGCGAAGACGAAACTAGCAGTTCTAGTTAAGTCAATAGAGCCAATAGTAGAGCAACAGGTTGCAGAATTTACTCCTGCAGAAGTAGAGTATGTATTGGCTAATTTTAGAAAGTTTTTAACTTATGATTTATCTAGAGATTTTGAAAAAATTAGAGAAAAAAACTTGAAAGAATCTCCTTTTGATGCTATAATAAATGATGACTTAGGATTAAACAATGAGTAAAAAGACATACATATTAGTAGATACTTTAAACATGTTCTTCCGTGCTAAACACGTAGGCGGAGGTAGAGATATAGATATGCGAGTAGGAATGGCTATGCATATTATGTTTAACAGTATTAAAAAAGTATGGCGTGACTTTGATGGTGATCATGTTGTTATGTGTTTAGAAGGAAGAAGTTGGCGTAAAGACTTTTATACGCCTTACAAAGCAAATAGAAAAGTCATAATGGATAAACGTAGTGTAAAAGAACAAGAAGATGACGAATTGTTTTTTGAATCCTATAACGACATGGTAGAGTTTTTAGATAAAAGGACTAATGTTAGTGTAATACAACAACACAATGCAGAAGCAGATGATTTAATTGCAACATGGATACAGGAACATCCAAATGACGATCATGTGATTATAAGTACAGATAGCGACTTTTATCAACTACTTGCAGACAATGTAACACAATACAATGGCACAACAGATCAAATTGTTACATTAGATGGTTTTAAAAATGCAAAAACAGGGGAAATTGTAATAGATAAGAAAACAAACGAGCCTAAAAAAGCAGTTGATCCTGAATGGGTATTGTTTGAAAAATGTGTGAGAGGAGATAGTTCAGATAACATTTTTAGTGCATATCCTGGTGCAAGATTGAAAGGTACAAAAAACAAAACAGGTATTACAGAAGCATACAATGACAGACACACAGGTGGTTACAACTATAATAACTTTATGTTACAACGTTGGGTAGACCATGAAGAACAAGAACACAGAGTAAAAGATGATTTTGAAAGGAATAAAATCCTTATAGACCTAACACAACAACCTGATGAAATAAAAGCAGAGTGTAAGCAACGAATTGCTGAAGCAAAAGAGCAAGACTCTAAGCAACAAGTTGGAATATACTTTATGAAGTTCTGTGCAAAGTATAACTTAGAAAGAATGAGTCAACATCCTAATGATTATGCGGAGTTTATGAATGGAAAATGTTGATCCTGTGGAAAAAGCAATCAGGAGAATATGTGATGAATGGCCTAGCGACCCTCATTGGATATATACTAGCCCAGATGGCGACAAAGTATATAGGCAGATGAGAAGAGATATATGCCCTGATATTTTTAAAAATAAAAAGGGCCAGCCAAACAAACAACTTTACTCTATTAGTGGAGTTATTGTAGGAAAAGATGAGGACTATGGTAATAAGGAGAATATGGCATGGTAAAAGATAAAGGTAAAAAAGCAACTCTACAACAGATATCTGATGTAGCATGGCTTGTACGACAAGGTAAAAATAAGTTAGGCATCTTAAATAAAGATGTACAAAATCATTATTTTTACATTAATGGTAAAGAAGCAGTTTCTTTAGACAACGAAGAAGACGTAGAAAAGTTTTTTGGCAATGCTGAAATATTTAATGAGCAAATTACTGAGTCGCCTACAGAACCAGAAGCATTTTACATTAAAGGACATCTTATAGATTACGAAACTCCGTATCCATTAGATCCAAGTGAACCAAATTATGATCCAGATGTTCCTTTATATACAAAGACACCTGATAGTGATATATACTATGCGGCAGGTTGGTATTGTATTAACTTTGATAAATGTTGGAAACACGGACACGGTCCTAAATATAGTACATTAATAAAATATGGTTTTAGAGGTCCTTTTAAAACTGAAGAAGAATGTAAAATTGTCCTTAAAAAAATTAACAAGGAAAGAAAGTTAAATGAAAGAACTGGACAAACTAAAATTACATCTTGAAAATCTTAAAAAAGAAGGACATCAAGAGTTTACAATAAACGTAAACTATCTTTTAAATATTTTAGAAAATATTTCTAAGCAATCTCCTAGTCCTAAAGAATCTAAAACAGGTTATATAGACGGAGGTAATTTTGCAGACGAGTGACTTTGAATTACCTGAGGACTGCGGATATAATATACTTTATCGTTATAATTGGGTCACACCAGTATATGGTTTGTCTATGACACTTATACCAGTTATACATAAATTATGTAAAAAAAGATGGGGTTGGCATTTTAGACCTCAAAAAGATATAAATTATAATGACGAAAAATGGTTTGAAAAACAAAATATGGTATTAAGTTTTGAAAGCCAAATAGACCTTATTATAGTAAAATTATCAATAGACATTAATAAATAAAGCGATGGAAAAAGGCACAGGCACAGTAAATTTTTGGAACACCAGAAGAAATTTTGGAGTTGTAGACACAGGTTCTATTTGTGTATATTTAAAAAGATATCAAATTACTGAGCCTGCTAGACCTAATAAAATCAGTTCAGGGGATAATGTAGTATTTGATAGATCTATCAAAGGTTACGAAATAGAATCCACATGTGATTTAACACCAAGGGTATCAGAATGAAAGTTGTAATTTACAGTAAGCCACAATGTCCTTTTTGTGTACAAGCAAAAGCACTTGCAGAAAGAGAAGGGCATGACCTAACATACAAAATGTTAGATGAAGACTTTGACAGAGAAACACTAATGGAAACTTTTCCAGGTGCAAGAACATTCCCACAAATAATAGTGGACGGAGAAAAAATTGGAGGCTTTACAGAATACAAAGCCTTAGTAGACCAGAGTAAAGAATGAAAGAATTAGGCATGGCATTATTAGGAGCATTAGGCATTTTTGGCTTTTTTGCTTTAGTTGTATATCCTGACTTAGAATATACAGGTGGTAAAAGTGTATCTTCATGCACAGGAGAATGCTATATTGAATATGTTAAAATTCACGGTACTCCTGCTGAAATAGAACAACGTAAAAGAGCATTAGCAGAAGGAGACGAGTTTAGTAGCATAAGAAGTTTATGGGGAGGTTGTGCCGCATGTCATGGAAACGACGGGCAAGGCATGGGAGTTTTTCCTAAATTAGCAGGACAATCTTCAGATTATATTGTACAAAGGCTACAAGCATACAAAAATAGAGAAGAAGTTGGTAACATGAGTTCTACTATGTGGGCTCAATCAGGGCAACTTACTGATGCAGAAATGCAAACGATAGGCGACTTTATTCAAGCAGGTCTTCCAAGCAAATAGTAATATTAACAACTGCTTTAATATCAAAAAAAGATAAATATGTGTATAGGAGAAAACGCATATGAGCAGACCAAAACCAACAGTATTACTAGAAGCGGTCAATAAAAACACTTATAAGGCAGAGCAAATACTGTCTGCAGATGCTATTTTTAGTGTTTTTTATGATGGTAAACCCATAAATCTACGAACTCTACACACATTAGTATCCTATCCTGGTCCAAAATATAAAAAAGTCTCATTTAGTAATTCTGGACACGCCTTTAATTTAGCAGAAAGATTGAATAATACTTTTTCAACAGATTTATTTACAGTAGTCATGCTTACAGAAGGTAAAGTGGTTACTGAAGATGAGCTCAAATAATTATATTCAATATCAAATTTTAGACAAAATCATATCTTTTATAGAAGAAGGATTATTAGATAATAAATCTAGACGTCCTGGCTATAATAAAATGAATAAATTTTATTCTCAGTTTTTAGACGACAATAGAAAACAATTAGCATATAAAGTTTTTAACAATTTTAGAATAGATAATGGTGTACCTAAAGGTATAAGACTTACATATCTTGGTAATGAACTACTTAAAAGGCAGTTTACTGCATATGAATATAATCATAATGTAAATCCTACTCCTAAAATGTACTTAGTTTTAGATAAACAAATGAAATGGCCATATTATTTTACAAAGAAGAAGATGGTTTTTTATGATCAAGAAGATTCTGCATGGTTTAAAATAAACGGTTCAGACATTTCAGCCTTTATAGATGTTATATAGAAACTATTTTTTAATTGATAAAAATATACAAATTAGTGTTTTCGCAAAAACTGGCACTACATTTTTAGACAATCTAGTTTTAGAAAACAAATTGCAAAGGGGAGAATTGCCACAACCAGACATGCAATTTGTTTCTGTAAGAGAACCATTTGATAGATTCATTAGTGGATTTATTACTTTCCATAAACGTTCTAAGTTTAAAACTACAAGGAAAAGTTCTAAATTTATTACAAATGCAATATCTAATTTAGACTTATTAGATGCATTTGTAACATGCTACGACTTAGTAAAAAATGATTGGAGTTTTGACGGTCATACAGAGTTGTCTTATAATAATTTACCTTTATCCTATAAAAATGTAGAATATTTTAATTTTAGTGATATAGGTATATTATGTGAATCTTTAGGAATTGCAGTAAACTATGATAATAAAAGCGAGTACATTAATTCTAATTTACAAAGTGAAAAAAATAAATTGTTAAATTTTATATGCTCCAACAATGATCTACACCATAATATTAAAAAGTATTTGGAACCTGATATTGAAATATTCCAAAAATTACCAATTTCTAAAATAAAGGCTTGACATTATCCTACTTTAATGTATAATAATGATATTCTAGTAATAATACTAGTAATTTCAAATAAGTATAAAATAGGAGAAAGTCATATGACAACTACAAATACTTCAACAGTGACTATGGAATCAAAAGTTCTATCAGCACTACAATCAGGTAGAACTCTAAGTTCTGCTCAACTAAGAAGCCAATTTGGTGCAGGTAACCCACAAGCGGTTATTCAAGCATTAAGATTTAAAGGATTTCCTATCTATCTTAATACTGTAACTGACACAAAAGGCAGATCTAGAAATGTTTACCGTTTAGGTACAGCATCTAGAGCCGTTATTGCCGCTGGTTACAAAGCAATGGCTTCAGGAACAGTTACTTCGTAAGTATAAGTTCTTAATCAAAAGGGTCACTACGTGGCCCTTTTTTTTGGTTGACATATCTAACATATAATGTATAATATAGATATAAATTTAGGAGATAACATGATTATATTAGATTCAAGTCCATATACTTTTGTATATGATAACAATGCATCATATGAACAAAATTTTCATTTATGGTCTGCATTAAACACTGAAGAAAGATTAGCATTTAATGAAAAACCATACACTCATGAAGAGCAAAAGAAACTTTTTTCAGAAATGTATTCAGAAAAGGCTTGACTTAGATCAATTTTTTGTTATACTATTGGTATAGGTTAAATTAAGGAGTAACTAAAAATGGAAACATTAAACGTAAGAGCAAAAAACGTAAAGCCAATTATTCTAAGGGCTTTAAAAGTAAATAGACCAATCTTTATCTGGGGAGCACCTGGAATTGGTAAATCTGAATTAGTGCAAGGACTAGTTGATCAAGGTGAACTAGGTAATGCTCTAATGATAGACATGAGATTGGCTTTATTAGAACCAACAGACCTAAGAGGATATCCTTTTAGAAATCCAGAAACAAATACAATGGAATGGAGTCCGCCTAGCGACTTGCCTAGTCAAGATCTTGCAGACTCTTATGACAATGTTGTATTGTTTTTAGACGAATTAAACTCAGCACCTCCAAGTGTTCAGGCGGCGGCTTATCAGTTAGTATTAAATAGACGTATTGGACAATACATACTTCCTGACAATGTAAGAATTATTGCCGCAGGTAACAGAGAAACTGATAGAGGTGTTACATATAGAATGCCGGCACCGTTGGCAAACAGGTTTAGACATATTAATATGGAAGTAAACTTTGAAGACTGGTCACAATGGGCTATGCAAAATAGTGTACACCCTGATGTAATTGGTTATCTAAGTTTTTCTAAAGGCGATCTTTTCGACTTTGATCCTAAAAGTAGTTCCCAATCGTTTGCAACACCAAGAAGTTGGACTTTTGTAAGTGAAATGCTACAAGCAGATGGCTTTGACAATGCTGAAGGATTTGAGCAGAAGGCCGAGATAGCAGGTGCTATTGGAGAAGGCATGGCAATTAAGTTTGTAGAACACAGAAAAATTGCTTCTAAACTTCCTAATCCAGAACAAATAATTGGCGGGGAAGTAAAAAGTTTAGATAATAAACTATCTAAAGAGATATCTGCCAAATATTCACTTGTAGTTGGACTTGCATATGAACTTAATGAAATGTTCAAGGATACAGGCATAGACGATAAGTTTAGAAAGGCACTTAACAATGTTGTTAGATTTAGTTATGACAACTTTGAACCTGAGATGGTGGTGTTCTTATTTAAAACAATTATGAAGGACTATCAGATTAGATTTAATGTAAGAACTGATCTTGATAAAGAACTACATAAAACATTTAGTGAGAGGTACACAAAGTACATAGCCTAAGGGAGAGGCAAAGTTTAAACTGAGCGCCTACCTATGTTACTCCCTACCTAAGAGCTCAGTTTGGTCCCCCTGGAAACAGGGGGATTTTTTTATTAAAACACTTGACAATATAACATTTTTTGCTATAATAATGGTATAGTTAAATTAAGGAGTAACTAATGTCAGATACAAAACAAGCAAGAGAGGAAAGGCCTCAAGATAGAGTAGCAAAGGCTCTAACTGAGATACCTGAAACTACTAAAACATCTGAAGAAATAGAAGATAGACTTATAAAAGCAAGGATAGAAATGTTAATTTCTGCTCCTTTCTTTGGTAACCTGGCTACTAGACTAAGATTTAAAGATGCTACAGAATGGTGCCCTACACTTGCTACTGACGGCAGATACTTTTACTATAACAGACACTTTGTTGACGCTCTAAGCGACGGAGAAATTGTATTTGGTGTAGGACACGAAGTGCTACATTGTGTATATGATCATTTTGATGTTGCTAGACGCGGAGACAGAGATCCACGTTTATGGAATATTGCAAATGACTATGTTATAAATGCTGACTTGATAGATGCCAAAGTTGGAGATGAAATTAAGTTGGTACAAATTTGTTTTGATTGGAAATACAGAGGTATGATATCAGAAGAAATTTATGATGATTTGTTCAAACAAGCAGAAGAAGAAGGCAGAGTTATTGAAGTTGAATCCTTTGATGTGCATTTAGACAGAGAGGAAGGAGACGACGAAGGAGCAACAGGAGAAGGCGGAGACGCAAATTCTGAAGGCGGAGATGATAAAGGCCCTGCAAAATATACTGCTGAAGAAAAGGAACAAATATCACAAGAGTTTAAAAATGCTACTATGCAGGCCGCCAAGGCGGCTGGTGCCGGTAATTTACCAGGTGGTGTAAAAAGAGCATTAGATCATTTATTAAATCCTCAACTTGATTGGAGACAATTAATTGCTATGCAAATTCAGAGTGTTATTAAAAGTGATTACACTATGATGAATCCTAGCAGAAAAGGACTTAATGAAGGTTTTTACTTGCCTGGAATGGACAGAGAAACTACAATAGATGTTGCAATATCCATGGACGTATCAGGTTCTATATATGATACAATGTTGCGTGACTTCTTATCAGAGGTTAAAGGCATTATGGATCAGTACAATGACTTTAGAATACATTTATTCTGCTTTGATACTGAAGTACATAATCCAGTAACATTTACACCACACAATATGGAAGAGTTTATGGACTACGAAATAATGGGCGGTGGCGGTACCGAATTCGATTGTGTGTTTGATTACATGAAACAAGAAGGTATTGTTCCTAAGAAGCACATTATGTTTACAGACGGTTATCCTTGGGGTAGTTGGGGCGATGAAAACTATTGTGATACATTGTTTATTGTACATGGTTCAGGATATGGAGGCAAAACTCCTGTAGCACCGTTTGGTATTACAGTACCTTATACTAGAGAAGATGATTAGTTATACAAAAGTTTTAACAGATAGCGATTGGGAAAATTTACATGGAAATGAAGTGTATGTTTCTATGTTGCGAAATAAAGTTAAAGTTTTAATAGAAAAGGACGAAAAAGTACTTACAAAAGATGGTCCTAAAGACGAATCTTTATTAGATGTAGTATTAGATTACATTAAAGAGATACCACAGGATCTTGTTTACTTTAACGTAGAAGATGTTTATGGGCATAAAACTGTATATGTTTATTTTGAAAATCCTATGGACAAAGAAAACTTTCGTCACTTCTATAATACTGTTTATTGTTTAGACGGTATAGGTAAATCTTAAAAACAGACCACTTTTTTATTCAGCATAATTTTATTAAGGGTAAATAGTGGTATATAAATTTAATGGAGAAATTTAAATGGCTGAAGATAAAAAACAACCAGAAGCAGAAGCAGTAGAAGATGTTGCTCCTGCTGAAGCACCTGCAGAAGGTAGCGAAGTACCAGAAAGTATTGGTTTACAAGACTTGCAATTACTTGCTAACATTGTAGATCTTGCTTCACAAAGAGGCGCCTTTAGAGGAACAGAACTTTCGCAAGTTGGAAGTGTATTTGATAAATTAACTGCATTTTTAAACTATGTAAATGAGCAAAATGTAAAAGCACAAGAAGAGGCTGATGCAAATGCTGAAGAAGGAGATGCACCTGCCGAGGCTCCAGCAGAAGGAGAATAATATGTCAGTATTAAAACATGTAGGAAAATATGGTGAAAAACCATGTGTTGTAGTTTTTAGAGAAGTTCCTAATGAGCCTGAAAATTGTTTAATTGTTGAAACTGGAGCATTAGAAGATCAAAAACATGATGATCTTATGAATGTTGTGCAAAGTTTAGAAGCACAAGAGTCTAATGAAATATCAGAAGTTTTATCAAGAAGGCAATTTACAGACGGTAGTAACATGTTAAATGATTTACACTTTACTAAAAAATTAGTAAAAGTTGCAAGTGATTTAGTATTTTTAACACCTACACCTACAGATAAAATTGCACTTTCAGATGTAAATGCAGAAATAAGTAAACTTGAAAACGATTCTAACCCACCATTAAATACAGAAGTAGAGCCTGAAGTTCTAGCAGAAGAGCAAGGTGATGCAATCAGTCAACAGGCAAAGAATCTATTAGCACAGGCAGATCTTATTGAGGGCGACGCAAAAGTAATGATGGAAGATGCAGAGGCTAAGAAAAAAGCCGCATATGATTTAGATCCTAGTCTTGCCCCTAAAAAAGGACCAGGTAGACCACCTAAAAGTTCTTAATAATGGCTAAGGGTCCTGCTCGAATAATAGTACTCGGGCGATCAAAAAATAGATCCAAAAATATTAATAGTTTCCTGAGTGAGATATTTACTCAGGAAATTCCTGCTGAATTTGTAAGCCTTGTTACATTAAGATACGAGGACGGCACACAATCTGAAATATCAGTAATAGAAAACAATGTAATAATAGACGATTTAAATTGGCTACTTAAACAAACTGATGTAGATAGAGTTGTAGAAGAAGTAGAAATTTTAGTAGAATTAGATATTATACAAAACAAAATATCAAAACAATCTAGTAAACTTTTAGACAAGTATTTCCAAGAAGATTAGTTGACAAATCCTATAATTTTGCTATAATATAGTAAATGTTAGGAGTAACATATGATTGAAATATTACAAGAAGTAACAGATTGGGGCAAATATAAAGTCAACAACGGCATATATCATGTAAATAGTGCTGGACAATTAGTTGCGTATCAACCTAATAAAAAATCAGAAGTACAAATTTTAAATGTGCCTAGTACACAATTTAGCAAATCTAGACGTAAGTTTATAAAAATAGGCGAACGACCTGAAGAAGTACAAAGCCATGTTATTAAAGTAAAAGGTTCTAAAGGAAATATTTACTATGTAGATACTGAGAAAGTTACTTGTACATGTCCTGGATTTACCTTTAGAGGCACTTGCAAACACATCAAAGAATATTGCTAATTTTAGGTATTGCTATTTCATCAGCCCATCTTTTTTGAGCCTTTGCACTTAAATGGTGCGAATGATTATGATTAGGGTTACCTATAGGATCTTCCATTGTTTCATAGTCCCAAGCCAAAGCATCTGCAATTCCATGATATAATTGTAAATTTTTTTCTGGTACAAAATCATAAGTAAAACCCTCTATATAATATTTGTGTTTTTCTTTATCTGTTAGTTTATATCTTTCTTGTACGTTTTGTTTCCAATTAAATGTATTAGGACAAAACAAAAACTTTATGTTTGCTCTTTGCATCTGATTAACAGCACTTTCCATCATATAATATTGCTTATGTGCCTCTAAATCAGTATCATATAAATGCAAGTAAAACTGTCGCATAGTTTCCCATTGCTCTTTATTCATATGTTGTGGTAAATGTTTCCACCATACACATGCCTCTTCGTATGTCCTTTCTAAGTCGGTATAAGAAACAAGACTTGTAATACTTTGATGCATTATAGTTGGTTGCATATCTGGATAACAAGGATGATTCCATTCATTAGTTGTAAAATCATCTACATTGTAGTCAGATTGTTGTAATCCTTTTGTTACATCATATAAATTTCCCTTATGATTCCAATCTACTCTATCTGGAGTAGTCCAATTTACAATAATAAAATCAGGATTGAGATATTTTACTGCATAATCTATCTGTAATCTTATGTTAAAATTACTACCACTGACTCTAGCAATATTTTGGTACTGCCAGCCATAATGTTCTGACACAAAATATCCATATTCTGTGTTTGGATAAGTATGATCTCTACTACTCCAACTACAACCGCAAACTACTAATTTCATACACATATTTACTTAAATATATACATGGGTAAAATTTATATTGGTTATGACGATAACAATAGACTGTCTATGGAAGACAATCTAAGTAGATGTTTTACTAACACTGATTACTTTGTTTCTACTGATATAAGTAATGTTCCAGGCAAGTATATATACCATTTAATAGTTACTGCTATGCTAGACGCAGAGTATGTGTACGACATAAGCAATGAAGTGTTGCAAGACATACAGAATGACAAGTGTATATTGCTCTTTGATTATACATTTGAAAGCAGAAATAATAGTATAGAACATGAGTTCGACATGTATAAAACTATTATTAAAAACACTTTAAGTAAATATAATATACAAAAACCCTATATATACATTGACGGAAATCCTTACAATAAACACGGATTAGACTTATATTTTAATAGGTTTTTAGTAGAAGTTGGCAGAGCATGTTTACATCCTGTAGCAGAAAATAGTGATGTTTTAGTTTTTGAGAAAGAACAAAACTTACAAAAACGTAAATACAAAATTGCTAGTTTTAACAGGCGTCCAGACGAAAACAGATTTAAATTTGTAAACGAATTTAAAGATAATTCTGATGTATTATGCACACTAGGTATGCCAGATGAATATGATTTTGACTTTTATAATACACATTATCCTAATTTAGTACCTATGTTACCTATGGAATATGATTTAAATTTAGATTTACAAGAGCCTAACTTAGTTAGTATTTTAAACTGGCCCTTACAACAAGTTAGTTATATACAGGTAGTAAATGAAAGTTTATATCATAGCAATGAAAATCATATGTTTGTAAATGAAAAAACATTTAAACCTATTGCATGTATGCAACCTTTTATCATAAATGGTATGCCAGGCAGTATTAAACATTTACACGAGTTAGGATTTAAAACTTTTAATAATTGGTGGGACGAAAGTTATGATACAGAAACAGATTTTGAAACAAGAACTAATAAAGTTTTAAAAGTAGTAAACCAATTGTGCGAACTTAATCATGAGCAACTTTTAGACATGCTAGTTGATATGCAGGAAGTATTAGAATATAACAGAAGTCATTTAATTTTACAGCCAAGAAAACATTCTATAGATTTATACAACCAGATTATCAATACTGGATATTAATTTTTCTGCATAAACTTTGTGTGCCTCGGGGGATATGTGACTACTAAGAAATCGTCCTGGATTGTTATCATAATTTCCATACAATTTACTATCTACTTCTGATAGCATACTTGCAACACCTTGTATCATACTTTCTTCTGGTATCATATCCCATAAAGGATAATAATTGTCTTTTAAAATTTTTTGTGGATCTGTTTCTCCCTTTAATGTTTGCAAATCATGTAAAAAGTCTAGTGTATTTGGACTCATTAAAAAGGGTATATTATGCCTCTGTAATTCCTGTATAGCACTTTGCATAATAAAAATCTGTTTATGGCACTCTAAAGCAGTATCGTATAGATTAGTATAGTAGTGCCTTAAGGCATTCCAATTTTGTTCAGTGCAAGTACTAGACATTACAGGATAAGTTTCGCATACTTCTGTAAAACTAAGTTGCAAATCCTCGCAAAATAAACTCTGGAATGTGTTAAATGCTATTGTAGGATCTACTAATTCTCCTGCAGGATGACGCTCATCGTTAGGCGATTGTGTACTTGTTATGTAACTTACTTGCTTTAATCCTTGCAAAGGATTGTATTCTTTACCTGCAAAATTCCATTCTATCCTTGCAGGATTAGTCCAATTTATTATAAAAAGATCTGGACTATTATTTTCTATTGCATGTTGTATTTGTAATCTTATAACAAAATTACTTGCACTTACTACTGCGGTATTTACATAGTTCCAGTTATAATGATCTGCTACAATTTGCCCAAACTCTATGCCTGGTTGTTTTAAATCTATGCTACTCCAACTACAACCACTAATTACGACGTTCATTTCGTTTTGTCCAATCTTTTACATATTCAAATGCATCGTCCACTGCAACATAAAAAGGATCTTGTATAATAGTTGGTGCTTTCAGTTGATAAAAAGGTATTTTTTCATCTCTAAACATATCTAATATAGCATTGTCTATATCAATACTTTCTTGTAAATCTTGAGCTCTACCTGTCTGGTTAAAATTATTAGGTCTTTCTAACATAAAATTTATGTTATCATACATTTCATAACACTCTTTTGCTAATTTATCTATTAGATTACTATATAATGCACCGTCATATAACTCTCTGTATATACCACTTAACATTACAGGCGAGTCTGTTATTACATAATCTACCTTTCCAACTAGTCTTAATATTTTTCTATGCTGGTGTGCCAACATGTATAACTGATCTTTAAGCATAGGAACATTGTCTTCCCAAACACATTCTTTAGCAAACTCATTGTTTAGTTCAACACTAAATCCTGCCATGTTCATTTTATAATATAGTCCTGCGGCCTTTGTGCTTTTACCAGAGTTAGGCCCACCATAAAAATTTATTACTATCATTTATATCCTATTTGCATAAATCTTGTATATGCAGGTGTTTCTAAAGCACCAACATAAAGTGTTTTACTTAAAGGATACTTTTCCTGCATTTCACTTTGAGTATAGCACGGATTAATATGACCGTCAAACTCATCTGAATT
>MDTA01183828.1_pt1 | contig 19715 bp, 23 predicted proteins | sample 811151 | NCBI WGS metagenome assembly MDTA01 (sample SAMN05326648, study PRJNA326480) | marine metagenome | isolation source: seawater | place: Indian Ocean: South | collected 2010 | reverse complement strand
CTACGTTGATAGGCTGGGTGTGGAAGCGCGGCAACGCGTGTAGCTGACCAGTACTAATAGCTCAATTGGCTTGATTTATGCACTGAAAAAAATTTTTAAAACTATTAGATTAAATTTTTTAAATTTTAAGATTGACCAAAATATCACCTTAAAATTTATATATTAAAAAAATTTTTTATGACAATTATAAGTTACTCCAAAAACTTTATCTTCACTAAGACCAATAAAACAGCCGGAACCTCTTTAGAAATAGCGCTCTCAAAATACTGTGATGATGGAGATGTTATTGGTTTAATAGGTGATGATGAAAAAATAAGAAGAGATTTAGGCTTTAGAACAGCTCAAAATTATAAAGGCAAATTATCTAAAAAAATTAATTTAGGATTTTTCAAGGGGTTTTTAGCATGGTTGATTTCAAAATCATTTTTAAATAAATATTTTCATTTTAGATATCCACCAACAATATTTAATAAGCTTTTTGTGGAAAATATTATAGCAGAAGAACATTTTAGTATTTCTAAAATTCAAAAATTAGTTGGAAATAAATTCTATGAAAATTCAAAAAAAATTACTATTGTTCGAAATCCGTACACTCAAATTCTAAGTTATTATCATTGGCAACTTTATAGAAATAAAATCTCACCAGACACTACAATATATGATTTTGTAAAAGATGAATCTGAATTTTTTTTTAATAATGAAATTTCATTATTAAAAAATTTACAAGGAAAAATAAATTTTGATTTAGTCATCAAATATGAAGAAATTGAGAATGGTATAAAAAAACTATCTCAAATAATCAATATAAAAGATAGTATTTACGATATCTTCAAAAATATAAAGGCGAAAGGTGGATTAAAAAAAAAATATGATCAATTAGACGAAAAAAGTGTTGAAATTGTAAATGACAAAGCAGATTTTCTATTCAAAAATTTTGGATATAAAAAAAAACAACCTATCTAATGAAAAAAAAATTTTTAATAATGGGCCTACCAGGTTCAGGAAAAACTTATCTGAGTGAAAGATTAGCACCATTAATTGATGCCAAAAGAATAAATGCTGACGAAGTTAGGAAAAAAGCTAATGATTGGGATTTTAGTAAAGAAGGCAGAATGAGACAAGCTAATAGAATGAAACTTTTGACACAAAAAACAATTTTAAGTAAAAAAAATGCACTTGTAGATTTTGTTTGTCCCACCTTACAAACTAGGGAAGAGTTTAGTGCTGACTTTGTTATCTGGATGAATACGATATCAAAAAGCAGATATGAGGATACTAACTTAATGTTTGAAAAACCTTCAAATAAAGAAGTGGATTTCGAAGTTAGAGAAAAAAATGCCGATAAGATAAAATTCGAAATTTTAGATAAAATAAAAATCAAATTCAAAAATATCCTTTAAATACTACCTTTTTAATGAATAGATATGTCTTGACCGTTCAAAGATTGAACGATAGTATGTTCAAAAATTGAACATATGAATGAAAAATTTAACAACGAGCATTTTGAAATATTAAGAAAACTTAATAAAAATTCAAAATACTCTCAAAGAGAGCTTGCCAAAGAGCTAGGTATAAGTCTTGGCAAACTTAATTATTGCCTCAAAGCATTAAAATATAAAGGTTTAATTAAAATTCAAAACTTTCAAAAACAATCCAATAAAGTTGGTTATTTGCAACAATATTTACTAACACCAAAAGGAATTTCAGAAAGAATTAAACTTACTATAGATTTTATGAAGAGAAAATCTAAAGAATATGATGAATTAAAAAAAGAGTTGGAGGAATAATAATGTGGACCGTAGTAAAAATTAATAGCAAAAAATTTAAACTCCTATCATTTGAGCTAAAAAAGAAATTTGGAACAGATTTAAAAATCTATTCACCTAGAATTTCTTTCAATTCAATGTCAAATAATAAAAAATATAAAAAAAAATTATATATTCTTGGAGATTATATTTTTTGCCACCATAAAAATTTTTCAAATAATCACGTTGTTAATTCAATTAACTATATAAAAGGTGTAAAGTACCTTTTAGGAGGTTTGAATTATTATCAAAATGAAATAAAAAATTTCATTAATGTTTGTAAATCAAATGAAAATTCTGAGGGAAGTTTAAATATGAAATTTTATAACTTGCTTATAAATAAAACTTATAAAATCATATCAGGCCCTTTTACAAATAACTTATTTAAAATTATTGAAGTAAATAAAAATAAGATAAACGCAATATTAGGAAATAATTTAAAAATTACGTTAAGTAAAAATACAGTGTTTATTTAAAAAAACTTTATTTATGAAACTTTTAAATGTAAAAACACTTTTTTACAAAGTGCGGAGCTATGGCAAAATTAAATTTTAGAGTCAATTGGACTAATAATTCCATAAAATATTCTTTAAAAGAAAAGAATATAGTGCTTAACGCAATGGAAAATGCTGTACCATTTACGCAAGGATTACATTTAAAAAAATTTGAATATAGATTTAAAAAATATTTAGGAACTTCTGGAAATGCATATGCAGTAGCTAATGGATCCAATGCTTTAGATTTAACAGCTATGCTTATTGATACGAAAAAAGGGGATGAATTTATAATACCAGCTCATACATGGTGTGCAACCGCTATATCTTATGCACGTTTTGGAGGAAAAATTAAATGGGCTGATATAGACCCTGAGACACTAGTTATTTCACTTGAGTCAATAAGGAAATTAGTAACTAAAAAAACTAAAGCAATAGTTATCGTGCATTTGTACGGCATGCCAGCAAACATGAATGAAATAATGAGATTTGCAAAAAAAAAAAAAATAATTGTAATTGAGGATTGTGCTCAGTCTTTAGGATCATCTATAAATAAGAAAAAAACTGGAACATACGGTGACTTATCAATATTTAGTTTTCACTCAAATAAAATTTTTACTACTTTAGGAGAGGGAGGAATGTTGGTAGTTAATAATAAAAAGTTTGATAAAAATGTTAGAGCTTTATTGCACAATGGTGTTGACGAATTTAAGAGAAAAGAGGAAAAAGTTTATTGGAAACCAGCAATGTTTAATATTATTAAGCCAAAAAAAAATTTTTGGCCTTATAATTTTTGCATTGGAGAGATCCAGTGTGCGTTAGGTGCAGAATTAGTAAAAAAAATTGATAAATTAAATGCGATAAGAATCAAACGAGCAAATATTTTTATTAAAAAACTTAAAAATTATCCTGAGGTTAAATTCCAAAAACAAATTAAAGGGTATAAAAATGTTTATCATTGTTTAGTAGCAAAGTTTCAAGGCAATAAGAGTGAGTCAAAAAGAGATTTTTTTATAAAAACAATATCACAAAATCATAAAATCAAAGCTATAGTGCAAAATTGCCCATTGGATAGATACCCTCTTTTCCAAAAATTCGAAAAATCAAAAAAACTCAAATACACAAATAAATTTTTTAATAATATGATTTCTTGGCCTTTCTACACGTATATGAGCAAAAATGATTTTAATTATATGATAACTAAAACAATCAATACTTTAGATCTGATAAGAAAAAAATTTGATGCCTAAAAAAAAAGAAATAATTTGTTTGATTTGTTGCAGAGGAGGTTCAAAAACAATTAAAAATAAAAACATCAAATTATTTAACAAAAAACCACTTCTATACTGGAGTTTAAAAAATTTAATAAAATCTAAGGTATTTACTAAAATTGTTTTGTCTACAGATTCAAAAAAAATTGCAAAAATTGCTAGTCTTTTTAAGAATGTAGAAATACCAGGATTAAGACCAAAAAAATTAGCAAAATCAGACTCAAATCAGTTCGAAACACATCAATATATATTTAGAAAATTAAAGATAGAAGATAATAACAGTATTGTATGTGTTTTTAATAATAATCCCTTTATCACAGCTGAAAAAATTAAAGAAAGTTTCCAAATATTTAAGAAAAATAAATTTAAAGGACTAGTTACAGATGCTGCTTTAGTAGATGGAGATTATATAGCTTGGAAGCAGTGTAAAAGAAATAGAGAAAAACTTAATTATATTTTTAAAAGAAAATTTTTCAATTTGAAACTGAATAGACAAACTCTTAAAAAATTTTATGTTAATATTTTTAATTTAAGATGGGGAAAACCAAGTCATTTAAAGTCATATCATTCTTATAAAAAACAGTTACTTAAAAAAAATAATAGAAATATTTTTCTTAGTAAATTAGAAAATTTTGATTTAGATGACATTTATGATTGGAAAATCTCAGAATTAGTACACAAAAAATTTTACAATGTCGGATTTAAAATTTAATGAAAAAAAAATAGCCATTATGCAAGGTAGACTTGTTAATAGTGAAAAAAAAGGTGAGATACAGTTTTTCCCAAAAAAACAATGGAAGAAGGAATTGGAATTATTCAAAAAAAATAATTTTAGATATATTGAATGGGTTGCTACCTCAGAAAATTTAATCAAAAATCCAGTTTTTATTAATAAACAACTTTCTCAAGTTAAGAAAAATTGTAAAAAAAACAAAGTAAAAATAAGATCAATAGATGCTCAGTTTTTTATAAAAGAACCTTTTTTTAAAGGCAATAGAAGATCTATGAAAAAAAATTTTAACAAATTAAAAAGACTTTTAATTAATGCACAAAAATTAGATATTAAAAATTTTATTATACCCGTTCTAGAGGAAGCAAAGCTGAACACAAGAACAGATGAAATAAGGTTGGTAAACGGTATTAAAAAATTATCAAAATTTTTAAAAAAAAAGCATTTCATTTTAATAGAGAGTGATGCGAAACCCTTGGATTTGTTAAAAATAATCCAATCGATAAATCTTAAAAACGTAGGATTAAATTATGATATTGGTAACAGTGCAGGAAATAAATATAATTTTAATTTAGAAAAAAAATATTTTAAGCATGTTAAAAATATTCATTTAAAAGATAAAGATGCTAAACAAAAAAGTGTTAGGCTGGGCAATGGTAATGCAGATTTTAAAAATATTTTTAGATATCTCAAAAAAATTAAGTACAAAGGAACGTTTGGTATGCAAGCAGCTAGATCTAAATATGATTTTCATCTTGCAGAAATAAATACTAACTTTAAATTTTTAAGAAAATATTTATGAATAGAAAAAACTTATTAATTACGGGAGCATCAAAAGGACTTGGGCAAGAAATCAAAAATTATTATCTTAATAAAGATTATAATTTAATTAACTTATCGAGATCCAAATTAAAGAATAAATCAAATTTAGTCAATATAAGCAATGACTTAACCAATTTTAAAAAAACAATAAGTACATTTAAAAAAATAAAAAAAAAATATAAAAAATTAGATGCAATTATTTGTTGTACAGGGTCTGGAAAAAAAATTTCTAACGATGAATTAAACAAAGACATTATTCAACATTACTTAGACTTAAATCTATTTACTATAATAAATACTGTAAATTCTTATTTAAAAATTTATAAACATCAAAGTACTAAAATAGTAATTATATCTTCTATAGTGTCAAAAAAAATTATTGATGCACCTATTGGATATTCAATCTCTAAAAGAGCACTTGATTATTTTATCAAAATTTTTGCTAAAAAGTATTCAAACTCAAAAATCAATATTAATATTATTTCGCCTGGAAATATTTATATCAATGGAAATAGCTGGGATAAGAAATTAAAAAAAGATAAAAAAAAAATATCAAAATACATTAATCAAGAAGTGCCTTTGAAATCTTTTATTAAGCCTAATGATATATTGCCAATTTTAGATATCCTGATTTCTAAAGGTGCTGAGAATATCACTGGAAGTGATTTCGTAATTGATGGAGGTCAATCAATATGAAAAATAAATATATAATTATAACTGGAGCAGGAGGATTTGTCGGGAGTTATTTCGCAACTCATTTATTGAAGAAAAATTTCAATTTAATTTTGATTGACAATAATAAAAGATCTTTAAACAACCTAAAAAAACAAATTAGTCATAATTCACATTTAAAGTCATATTATTTTTTCGAGGATATATCTAAGGAAAAAAACGTTAATAAGATATTTAAATTTCTCAAAAAAAAAAAACTAATATTACAGGTCTAATTAATTTAGCTGCAATTGACGCAAAACCTAAAAAAAAAAATACGAAATATATTACCGCTAAACAATTAATATTAGAATTAGAGGCTGGATTGGTTTCGGCATATTTAATGACGAGATATTTTGGAGAAGATATGTTTAAAAAAGGTTTTGGAAGAATTGTTAATATTGGTTCTGACTTATCCGTAATATCTCCTGATCAAAAAATTTACTCAGGTAGCTATAATAAATACATTAAACCAGCATCTTATAGCATGATAAAATTTGGATTAGTTGGACTAACTAAATATTTTGCTACTTTATTTGCTGCTGGTGGAGTAACTTGTAATACCTTATCTCCTGGAGCCATAAGTCATAAACAGTCAAAAAGTCTTTTAAAAAATCTAATATCCAAGACCCCTATGAAAAGATTGGCAAAAAGAGATGATTTAATTTCTACTTTACTTTATATGTTGGACGAAAAATCAAGTTTTGTCTCAGGCCAAAATATTATTATTGATGGAGGAAGAACACTTATATGAAAAACAGAATACACATAATTGCTGAAATAGGAATTAATCATAATGGTGATTTAAATATTGCAAAAAAGATGATTAAAACTGCAAAGACTATAGGAGCGGACTCTGTAAAATTTCAAAAAAGAGATTTAAAATTAGTTTATTCCAAAGAAGAACTTGATAAATTTAGAGAAAGTCCGTGGGGCACAACGAATAGAGAGCAGAAAGAGGGCTTAGAATTTTCGAAAAAAGATTACGAAAGCATTGATAAATATTGCAAAGAAATAGGAATTGATTGGTTTGCGTCTGCATGGGATTTAAATAGTTTAAATTTTTTAAAAGATTTCAATATTAGCTATAATAAAATTGCTTCAGCAATGATAGTTGATCAAAATTTTTTGAATGAAGTTGCTAAACAAAATAAATATACTTTTATAAGCACAGGAATGTGCGAAGAAAAAGATATTGACAGTGCGGTGAAAATTTTCAAAGAAAATAAATGTGAATTTGAATTAATGCATTGTGTGTCCGCTTATCCTTTTGATGATAGGCTGGCTAATTTAAGTCTTATTAATTATTATAAGGAAAAATATAAGTGCAAGGTGGGATATAGCGGTCATGAAACAGGGGGGTTAGCTATTTCATATGCTGCAACAGGTATGGGGATATCTTCAATTGAAAGACATTTTACTTTAGATAGAACAATGTATGGTTCCGATCAATCAGCATCTTTAGAACCCAAAGGGTTTGAGGAATTAATTGGGGGAATAAGAAAAATTGAAGAAGCAATTAAACCAGGTATCAAAAAAAATATATTAGACATTGAAAGACCAGTTGCCAAAAAACTAAGATCTCATATAAAAAATTAAAATGCAACTTAAGAAGGATATAAACTCAAATTTAATCACGATTAAAAATTTAATTAATTTAAATGAAGAAATAAACTCAGCAATATCTTTAATTTATAAAACAATCAAAAACGGTAATAAAATCTATATATGTGGTAACGGAGGTTCAGCCGGAGAAGCACAACATTTTGCAGCTGAGTTTTTGGTTAGATTGAATCCAAAAAAAAATCGAAAAGCTTACCCGATAATTTCATTAGCTATGGATACTTCGACTTTAACAGCATGTGGGAATGATTTTAATTTTAAATATATTTTCTCCAGAAATTTAGAAGCCTTAGGGACAAAAAAAGATTTACTTATAGTTTTATCAACATCAGGTAATTCTCAAAATATTATTGAAGTTTTAAAAGCCGCAAAAAAGAAAAAAATATCATCTTTGTCATTATTAGGATTTGATGGAGGAAAAGCTAAAAAGTTTTCTAATTTAAATTTAGTAGTTGACTCAAACAATGTAGCCAGAATACAGGAGGCTCATTTATTTTTAGGTCATTTCATTTTAAATGAAGTTGAAAAAAAACTTCTTTCAAAATAAATTCAACAATTTTTTCAGTAAATATCAATGAAATTCAAGAATATTTTAGATTTTCTAAATTTTTTTAAGGATCAAAGAAAAGAGATTATCTTTTTGATAATACTTTCTATTATAGCCATGATTTTTGAAGCATTAGGCGTAGCAATCGTCTTCCCTTTTCTTGAAATTATCTTTGAGGGAGAAAGCAGAATACAAAAATATGATTATTTTAATTTAACAAGCTTGTTTGTTACAGAAAACTATATTCTTATTTTAGGAATTATTATGATTTTAATTTTTACAATAAAGGCTTTATTTCTTACTTATTTTTCCAAAAAAAGAGTAAACTTTACTTATGATATTCGAACTTTACATTCGAATAAATTATTTAAATCTTACATATATTCTCCTTTAAATTTTCATATAGATAATAATTCTGGAAATTTAATCAGAAATTTAAATGACTCCAACATGCTTTCAGTAATGGCAAGGTCATCGATTGATTTATTGGCTGAAGCTCTAGTTATAATTGGTATTATGAGTTTATTATTTTATTTTAATCCAGAAGTAACCGGATTTACAATTCTGGTATTTGGAACAATCTCAATTATTTTTTACAAATTTATAAAAAAAAGAGCTCTTTACTGGGGAAGCAAAAGTAAAGATTTCAGAGGTCTTAAATTAATAAATTTGAAAGAAGGTTTTGGAGCCATAAGAGAAATAAAAATTCTTGGAAAAGAGAAATTTATTTTAAATAACTTTTCTCAAAATAATTTTCTTGAAAATTTTTATACTAAAACAAATACTTTCTTTGGGTCATTACCTAAAATTTGGTTTGAGTGGTTAACAGTTTTTATAATTTTATTTTTAATTTATTATTTTTCCATATTATCTTTTAACAAAGTAGAAATTATTCCAATTTTAGGAGTATATGCAGCAGCCTCTTATAGGCTCATACCTTCATTAGTTCGAATAGTAAATCTTGCTCAAGAAATTAAATATTGTTTTCCCGCAATAGAACCTTATTTACAAAATAAAAAAAAACTAGAACAAATAGAATTGAGAGAAAAATATCAAAATAATGAAAAAATTAAATTTTCTAACTCTATTGTCTTAAAAAATATTTACTTTAATTATAAAAAAGATCAATTTGTTTTAAAAAATATTAATTTTAAAATTGACAAAGGAAATTTTGTTGGAATATACGGTGAAAGTGGCAGTGGTAAAACAACTCTCATTAATATTATTCTAGGATTATTTAATCCTCCAAATGGAAAAATTTTAGTTGATAATTTCGATATCTCAAAAAATATAAAAAATTGGCAAAAACTAATAAGTTATATTCCTCAAAACGTTTACATAATTGATTACACAATTTTAAAGAATGTAGCCTTTGGCGAAAAGTTAGAAAATATTAATAAAGAAAAAGTTGATGAGTGTTTAAGAAAATCAAACATTTACGATTTTATTTATGGACTAAAGGACAATGTTAATACTATTTTTGGAGAACTAGGAGAAAAACTTTCTGGAGGACAAAGGCAAAGATTAGCAATTGCTAGAGCTTTATACCAAGAGTCAGAAATTTTAGTTTTTGATGAGTTTACTAACTTTTTAGATAAAAAAAATGAAATGCAAATTATTCAAGAAATAAAAAATATGAAAGATAAAACTCGAATTCTGATTACACATAATGAAGACGCTTTAAAAAAATGTGATACTACTTTTGAACTTAAAGATAATAAAATTGAAATTAAAGATAAAATACAAGAATGAGTTTTTTAAAAAAAATTATTTTTTTGTTAATTAATTCAAAAATAATTTTTAGAAGTCCACCAAAAAAAAAAATTTTAATTTATGACAAATCTCTTTCTAGAAATTTGATTAAATATCTTCCAAAACAAAAAATTGAAATTTTAGACACAAGATTTTTACTTGAAGAAAACAACAGATTCAATTTATATATATTTTTAAAGATATTTACAAAATTAAAAATAAATATTAATGAATATATTAACGAATACATAAAAGCAGTAGAGCCAAAAATTATATTAACTCATTGTTGCCAAGACACAAAATTTTATGCTTTAAAAAAGTTCTTTCCAAAAATTAAATTCATAGCGATACAACACGGAAAGAGAACTGAAGAAGATCACGATATATTTAGTAAAGAAAATATTTATAAATTAAAGAAATTAGATCTTAAATGTGATTATTTATTTATACATAACAATAAAATCGGAAAAATGTATCAATCAATTTGTCAAAGCAAAATATATTCAATTGGATCTTTCGACTCTAATTCTGAAAAAATAAAAAAATCAAAGAGACATAAGTTCCTCTTAATTTCAAATTTAAGAGTGCAGAGATCATTAACAAAATATCCAAAACTTAAAAAAGATTTTGAATTTTATAACTTACTCTCAAAATTTGTGCTTAAGAACGGAATTAAGGTGACTGTGCTCGGAGCTCATTTAGACCCAAATTTAAAAAAAGTTGAGTTTATGATTTTCAAAAAAATATTTAAAAATAATTTGAAATTCATTCCTAGAGATGAAAAAAGACAAACTTATAAAATTTTAGATAATGCTGAAATGGTAGTAAATATTGACTCTACTGCAGGATATGAGGCAGCCTCTCGAGGAACAAAAGTTGCTTTTTTTGCTACTAAGGGAAATATTTATCCTTATAACTCATTAAAATTTGGTTGGCCAATTAAGAAAAAAAATAAAGGTTTATTTTGGACTAGTGATTTAAAATACTCTGAAATTGAGAGAATAATAAAAAATTTAAAGAAATTAAGTTCTTTTGACTTTAAAAGAATTGTGAAAAAAGAATTGAAAAATATAATGGTATTTAAGCCTGGAAATAATCAATTTAAAGAAACTATAAATAAAATATTAAATAAAAACTAAATTTAATGAATATTTTACTTATAAATCCTGGAAGGAAAGATTATATTATAAATTATTTTCTTAAACTAACTAAAAAATTTAAAGCCAATCTATTTTTAATTGATCCTGATAAAAATATAGCATCATTCGCTGTTTCAAAAAAAACTAAAAATTATGTTAGTCCTAAAGCTAAAGCAAAAAATTATAAATTATTTCTAAGAAAATTTGTAACAAAAAAAAAAATTAAAATTATTTTTCCATTTTCGGAATACGAGCTAAAAACATTATCGAAAGATAAAAAATATTATGTAGATAAAGGTATATATTTCGTATTATCAAACTCCGATGTTATATCAATATGTGAAAATAAAATTAAAACAGGAATTTTTCTTAAGAAAATTGGTATTAACTATCCAAAGATAATTCCTTTTAGCAAGATTAAAGTAAATCTTCCTGTAATAAAAAAAAATATTTTTGGTAATTCGAGTAAAAACCAAAAAATAATAAGAAAATTTAATGATATACCTAGAAAAAAAGATTATGGTTATTTTTATCAGAAATATCTAAATTTTCAAGAATATGGAATGGATATATTAAATGATTTTGATGGAAACTTTTTACATTGTTTAGCTAGAAAAAAAATCTCTATGCGAGCGGGAGATACCGATAAAGCAGAAATAATATCATCAAAGAAATTTTCGAACCTAGCGAAAAAAATTAGTTCGAAATTGAAACACGTAGGAAATTTAGATATTGATTTTCTAGTAAATAAAAAAAAAATTTATGTTATTGATCTTAACCCAAGATTCGGAGGTGGTTACCCTTTCACTCATGAGTATGGATATAATTACATTAAAGCACTTATTGAGTTATCATTAAATAATAAAAAAAAAATTAAGTTTAATTTAAAAAAAAATAAAATAAAAAAATTTTCTAAAGGAATAACCATTTATGGGAATAATAATTTATGAAAATGAATAAAACTTATATTATTGCAGAGGTCGGTCCCAATCATCAAGGATCGTTGAACCTAGCTATAAAATATATTAGAAAACTTGCAAAAATTGGTGTTGATGCAGTAAAATTTCAAATTGGTATAGCTGAAGAGCACTATTCAATAAATTCATTTAAGCCTGAATATCAAAAGAATAGAAACAATCAAAAAAAACACATTATTCAAGAGGCAAATAAAAGATTATTAAAACTTTCTGATCATATTAAATTATTCAAAGAATGTAAAAAAAGAAAGGTAGATTATATTTGTTCAGCATTTGATCTAAAAAGTCTTAAGTTTTTATATAAAAATACAAAATTTCCATTTATCAAAATCCCATCAGGTGAAATAGAGTCCTTGGATTTACTTAGATTTATTTCAAAAAAAAAAAGTAATGTAATTTTATCAACTGGAATGGCAACTATTGAAGAAATAACTAGAGCAATAAAAATTCTTAATAATAAAAATATTATTTTGTTACATTGTGTAAGTGATTATCCCACCAATCTTAAAGATATGAATTTGAAATTTATGACTAAACTAAAAAAAATATTTAACTTTACAACTGGATTATCTGATCACTCACCAGGGATACTATCACCTGTGATTGCCACTTCATTAGGCGCGAAGGTCATTGAGAAGCACGTTACACTGAATAAAAACTATTATGGGCCAGATCATAAAACATCTATTACATTAAAAGAATTTAGTAAAATGATTAAATTGATACGTCAAACAGAATTAATCTTAGGACAAGATAAAAAAATTATATCAAAAAGTGAGCAATCCAATAAAAGAGCTGTTAGAAAAAGCTGCGTAGCTTCGAAAAATATTATGAAAGGAGATAGAATTTCAATAGACTCTATTTGTTTTAAAAGACCGGGAACAGGAATCTCACCCTTATTGATTTCAAGATTTATTAATAAAAAGTCAAAGAAATTTATTCAAAAAGATACTATTTTAAAATTAAAAGACTTTAGATGAAAAAAAGAAAAAAAAATTTTGATAAAGAAATAACCAAATTAGAAAAAATTTTTTATGGAAGAAGTAAAAGATTACATGATCCAATTTTTTGTGGAAATGAAATTAAATATTTAACAAAATGTATAAAAAGTAGCTTTGTATCATCTGTAGGTAATTATGTAAGAGAATTTGAAAAAAAAATCAGCAGCATCACAGGTGCAAAATATTCTGTCGCTACTTCTTCAGGAACAGCTGCACTTCACTTAGCTTTAAGATATTTAAAAGTTGATAAAAGTGATGAAATTTTGATGCCCTCCTTCACTTATATAGCAACAGCTAATGCAGTGAAATATTGTGATGCTTCAATAAATTTTTTAGATATTGAAAATGATCAGTTAGGAATTTGCCCCGTTAAACTTGAAAAATACTTACAAAAGATTTCAATTAAAAAAGGAAAATATACTTATAACAAATTTAATAAAAAAAAGATCAAAGCGATAATTGTTGTTCATGTGTATGGTTTTCCTAGTAAAATAATTGAGATAAAAAAAATATGCAAAAAATATAATATTATTTTAATCGAAGATGCTGCTGAAGCAATTGGTTCTAAATTAAAAAACAAACACCTAGGAGTTTTCGGAGAAATTGGCATATTAAGCTTTAATGGGAATAAAACTGTAACGGCTGGAAGCGGTGGCGCAATAATCTGTAATAGTAAAAAAATCTATGACTCTATCTATCATCTTTCAACCCAAGCTAAGGTAAAAATAAGATATGATCACATACATGATGAAATTGGCTATAATTACAGAATGAATAATTTATCAGCAGCAGTAGGATGCGCTCAAATCGAAAATTTGAAAAAAATAATTTCTTTAAAAAGGAAAAATTTTAAAAAATATTTTGATATATTTAAAAATACCAAGAACGTTGAGATAGTAAAAGAACCAAAAAATTGTATATCTAATTATTGGCTAATAATAATTAAATTCAAAGAAATTAATGATAAAAAAATCTTTTTAAAACAATTGCAAAAAAAAAACTATGGAATGAGATATACTTGGAGACCATTACATATGCTCAAAATTTTCAAAGGTTGTAATTCTGACAAATTAACTAATTGTGAAAGTTTTTTTAAACATTCCTTAAATTTACCTAGTAGTCCAGTATTAAGTTTTAAAAAGTAGTTTTTAATGAGAATAATTGCACGTTTAGATATTAAAGGACCAAATCTTATAAAAGGTATAAATCTTGAGGGACTTAGAGTTTTAGGAAATCCTAATAAATTTGCAATCGAACATTATAAAAATGGAGCTGATGAACTTATATTTATGGACTTAGTGGCAAGCTTATATAATCGCAATAGCCTACATGACATTATAAAAACTGCATCAAAGAATATTTTTATTCCATTTACTGTGGGCGGAGGAATAAGAAGTGTTGAAGATGCAGTCAAAATATTTGAGTCAGGGGCAGATAAAATTGCCATAAATACAAAAGCAATTCAAAACCCATCTTTAATTAAAGAATTAGTCAAAAAATTTGGTTCACAAGCAGTTGTTTTATCAGTAGAAGCAAAAAAGGTATCTAACAATAAATGGGAACCATATATTGAAACAGGAAGGGAAAAAACAGAACTAGATCTAGTAGAGTGGATTAAAAGAGCTACAGAATTAGGAGCGGGAGAAATTCTTTTAACATCAGTGGATAAAGAGGGAACTTGCGAAGGTTTTGATTTAGACTTAATTTTTGAAGTATCTAAAAACACATCAGTTCCAATTATTGCAAGCGGTGGATTTGGAAATTTAGACGATTTAGAATTAGCTGATAAAGCTGGAGCTGATGCAATAGCAGTTGCCCATAAAATACATTACAAGAAATTAAGTTTAAGACAAATTAGGAGTTTTGCTTTAGAAAAAAAAATTAGTGTGAGAAATTTTGCTCAATGATAGCAATAATAGATTACGGTTGTGGTAATATTTTAAGCCTTAAAAGAGCGTTAGATGAAATTGGCTTGAAAAATAAAGTAACAAGTAGCCAAGAAGAAATTCAAAATTCTAATTGCATCATACTTCCTGGTGTAGGAGCGTTTGAAAACGCTATTACTCTATTAAAAAAAAAAAATCTTCTTAATTTGATTGTAGAAATTGTGAAACAAAATAAAAAACCTTTAATTGGAATCTGTCTTGGAATGCAAATGTTATTTGATAAAAGCTATGAGATGGGAGAGCATAATGGACTCGGCCTGATAGACGGTGAGATTAAAAAGATAAAAAATACAAAGTCAGACGTTAAAATAAAAATTCCACATATTAATTGGAGTAAAATTTTTTTTAATATAAATGATAAGTTTTGTGAAATTGTTGCAAAAGAGCTTAATGAAAGAAGCTTTTATTTTATACATTCATATTTTGCAATTCCAAAAAAAAAAAAAAAATATAATTGCATATTGCAATTATTACGATATTCAAATTCCAGCGATAGTAAAAAAAGATAATGTAATAGGATTTCAATTTCATCCTGAAAAAAGTGGACAAAATGGATTAAAGTTATTAAAATTTACTTTGCAAAGTTTAATCGAAGAAAACAAAAAATCATGAACACACTTGTAAACGAAAAAGTCATATTTTGCGCTAAGTGCGTCGAGTCGAATCAAAGATATGTTAGCTCTATTGCTTTCAAAGACAAAAAAGACTCTTATAAATCAAGAACAGGGTTTGATAAAGAAACTAATATTTGTTGGGCTTGTAAATATTTTGAAAAAAAAAAGAAAATTAATTGGAAAGATAGAGAAAAAGAGTTAGAAGAAATTTGTGCTAAATATCGAAAAAATGATGGAACATATGACATCTTAATTCCAGGAAGTGGAGGAAAAGATAGTTCATGGGTTGCGCATACAATGAAGTCAAAATTCAATATGCATCCTCTAAGTGTTACCTGGTCTCCACATATGTATACCGACATTGGTTTAAAGAATTTTTTTAATTGGATTAATAGTGGATTTGATAATTATTTATTTACCCCGAACCCTAAAGTACATAAAAAATTAACACGTTTAGCCTTTGAAAATTTATTACACCCTTTCCAGCCATTTTCTATGGGACAAATGTATTTTCCAATTAAAATGGCGATAAAAAATAATATTAAACTTATAATTTTTGGTGATGCTCAAGCAGAAAATTCAGGTGATGACGATTTATTTAAAGGTGGAGCGCAAATAAACACTCAAATATATTCTTACAATAAAAAAGAAGACCTTTTTTTCGGAGGCGTTAATTACAAAGAGTTAAAAAAATATGATATTTCCGAATTTGATATAGACCCCTATATGCCCATAAAGGATGATATTATACAAAAAAGCAAAGTTGAAATTTTGGTACTTCCCTATTATTTAAATTATAATCCTCAAGATAGTTATTATTTTGCATCTGAAAATAGCAATTTTCAACCAAATCCAAAAAGAACTGATGGCACTTATTCAAAATATAATTCTATTGATGATAAAATTGATGATATTCATTTTTACACTTGGTTTATAAAAACAGGCAGAGGAAGAGCTACATATGACGCGGCGTTAGAGGTGAGAAATAAAATAATTGATAGGGACGAGGCAGTTGCATTAGTAAAAAAATATGACGGAGAATTTCCAAAAACTTATATTAAGGATAATTTGGATTATCTAGGCATCACTTTAGAAAAATTCAATGAAACTATTGATAAATTCAGGCCTCAGCATTTGTGGGAAAAGAAAAACGGCAAATGGGTTCTTAAACAAGCGGTCTGGAAATAGATGAAAAATAAATTAATTGGTGTTGTGGGCTTTAAAAACCAAGAATTAAAAAAATTTAAAAAAAAGTATCAAGGTTTTAAATTTTTAAATATTACAGATGAAAATTTTTTTTCTAAAAAAAATGAAAATCTTAAAGCTTTATTAGTTTTATATGAATGGCCTGTTAAAAATTCTTTATCTAAGTTTTTAACTAAAGAATATAATTTTTTTAAAAATTTAGAATGGTTACATTTGTCCAGAGCCGGTATAGATGAATGTTTACCTTATCTAAAAAATTATAAATTTAGATTTACATCTGGAAAAAAAATCCAAGGGTCAAACGTATCTGAGCATTGTTTATCTTTACTCCTAGCTTTAACAAGAGGTTTATTTTCTGGATATCATAAAACAAAATTTTTAAGACCCACTGAAATAAACGGTAAAAAGGTATTAATATTCGGACTAGGAGGAATAGGTCTTGAAATAGCTAAAAAAATTGATTCTTTTGGTGCAGAGGTATATTCAGTAAATAACAAAAAATTAAATTTAAAAAAAATATTAAAAAATTATACTTTAAGACAATCAAAGAAAATAATTAAAAATTTTGATATCATTATTAATGCCTTACCTTATACGTTAAAGACAAAGAACTTTTTTAACAAATCTTTTTTTTCCAAAATGAAAAAAAAATCTTTTTTTATAAATATTTCAAGAGATCAAACAATTAACGTAAAAGATTTGAAAAAGTTTATTAAGTCAAAAAAATTCTCAGGTGTTGCTATTGATAATACCGGATCATTTTTAATGAAAAATAAAGTTGTTTATGATAAAAAAGCTAATTTTTTATTGACAGACCATCAAGCAGGAATATCAACAAATTTAGAAAGAAGAAAAAACTTAATTATAAAAAATATAGAAAATTATTATAAAAAAAGAAAACTTCATTTTGAAGTCTCTAAAATAAAACAATATTAGTAATGTTGATTGATCGATGTTTAAATTGTTTGAAATGTTCGAAGATGAGGTAATTATTTCAGCTACAAAAAAAAAATATGGAAAAAATTAATGTCTCTCAAAAATATAATTTACCAAAAGAGGTAAAATTTTGTAAAAAATGTGTAATTTCAAATCAAAGACCTAGGATAGTTTTTGATAAAGAAGGAATTTGTAGTGCGTGTAGATATTTTGAATATAAAGAAACAATCGATTTCAATCAAAGAGAAGAAGAGTTAAAAAAATTACTGGATAAACACCGAAGTAATAACGAAAGATACGATTGTGTTGTCCCATCATCAGGCGGTAAAGACTCAGCTTATGTTGCTCACGAATTAAAATTTAAATATGGCATGAATCCACTCACGGTTACATGGTCACCTTTAAAATATACTGACATAGGCTGGCAAAACTTAAATAATTTTAATGATAGCGGTTTTGACGTGATATTAGGAATGCCCCAAGGGGATGTTAAAAAAAAATTAACTAAAGTAGCAATGATAGAAATGGGAGATCCCTTTCAAGGTTTTATTTATGGACAAGTTCTTTTTCCTGTAACTATTGCTTTAAAATTTGGGATACAATTAATATTCAGAGGAGAGAACGCCGAGGCAGAATATGGAGGCTCACCTGAAAGTTGGAATAAAAAATTTTTACCAATGAATGAATTTAAAAAAATTTATTTCTCAAACTATACATTAGACTTTTGGTTAAAGAAAGGTTTTACAAAAGAAGAACTAAGTTTCTTTTATCCACCTATAAGTAAAGAGTTTGAAAATAAAATTTGCGACTCCTATTTTTATGGATACTTTAGAAATTGGTCGAATCATAGTAACTTTTACTATGCGTCTAAACACACCGGATTTAAACCAAATGTGAGAAGAACAGAGGGGACTTATACAAAGTATTCATCTATAGATGATAAACTTGATACATTTCACCAATGGTTTGCGTTATTAAAATTTGGACATGGAAGATGTACCGCAAATGCAGCAAGAGAGATAAGAGAAGGGTATATTACAAGAGAAGAAGGCGTTGCTTTAGTTCACAAATATGATGCTGAATTTCCTAAGTTATATTTTAAAGAGTTTCTTGATTACACAAATTTATCTGAAGATGAATTTTGGGATATTGCTGAGAGATGGCGTAATCACAACTTATGGACAAAAAAAAACAATGAATGGGTAAAAAAATACCCAGTAAAATAGATAATAATAAAATTGATGAATTATAAAATTATATATATAGATTAAATTTATGGAAAAAATAGTTAATAAAACTTGTATTAAAAATTTAAAGGAGTCTGGAGCACCAATTATAATTGTTGCAGCAGTTAAAGAAGCAGAGGCAATAGCGTACGCTTGTAAGGATTTTGGTATTGAAGTAGAAGCCTTTTGTGACAGTGAAAAGAGAAAATCCCAAGAAAAATTTTGCGGTTTAGAGGTTATACATACTCCAACTTTGCCAAAGAGATTTACTAAAGCTAGGTTTTTAATAGCCACTCAACAAATTTCTGATGTAGTTGATCAACTATCTGATTTAGGTTTTAGTGATTTTTACTCAGCTAATGAGCTTATAGATAAATTTAATTTAGAAAGTCACAATTATCAAATTTCAAAGCCTTTTATGAAAACAAGATTGGACATCTATAGAAAAAGTCATGAAGTATTTTTCGATAAAGATAAGACATATATGAGAAGTGTTGACGTTATGATAACAACAAGATGTTCACTAAAATGTGTAAGTTGTTCTAATTTAATGCAATACTAAAAAGAGCCTAAAAATAGTGAACACGGCGAAACTCTTGCCGCATTAGAAATATTAAATAAAAATGTTGATTATATTTCAGAGTTTAGAGTAATTGGTGGCGAACCTTTAATGAACAGGGATTGGGATAAAATTGTCAAAAGCATTATCGATAAAAACCCTGAACGTAAAGTTTTTATTTACACAAACGGTACTATTGCTCCCAAAGATGAAAAGCTTCAATCTTTTAAGGGAAACAATAATGTAAATTTTGTTATTACAGAATACGGGGAATTATCGAGGAATTTATCAAAACTTCACGATCAATTAGATAAATTTGAAATTAATTACTCTTCGACAGTAGCTGATAATTGGGT
>MDTA01070428.1_pt1 | contig 19716 bp, 21 predicted proteins | sample 811151 | NCBI WGS metagenome assembly MDTA01 (sample SAMN05326648, study PRJNA326480) | marine metagenome | isolation source: seawater | place: Indian Ocean: South | collected 2010 | reverse complement strand
CATCACTACCGTGGCGTTGGCCGCGATCTGTTATGGAGGCTCCCATGTCGTTGGAAGAACGTCGTGTTGTCACTCGCCTGAGCACCCCTATCGACTTCGACGACGATGGCAAGCAGTGTGACTTCATACGCTTACCGCACTCGGTTCACCGCTCGGCGTACGGCTATTTGCCGATTCCACTCGTCTGCATCAAAAATGGTGATGGGCCTACGGTGCTGCTGATGTCCGGCAATCACGGAGACGAGTACGAGGGGCAGGTTACGCTCAGCAAACTTTGCCAAACGCTCGAGCCAGCCGACATCAACGGCCGCGTCATTATCTTGCCGATGGCCAATTACCCGGCCGCACTTGCGGGTTTGCGCACGTCACCGATTGACGGAGGTAATCTGAACCGGAGTTTTCCGGGCCAACCTGACGGCACGGTCACCCAACAGATTGCGTATTACATCCAGTCCGAGCTGATGGAGCGAGCCGACTACATGCTCGACCTGCACAGCGGTGGCAGCTCTCTGGACTACGTACCCAGTGCGATCCTCGGCGGCGATCTGGCGACCGAGACGTTCGCCAGGAGGCTCGCTATGGCAGAAGCCTTTGGAGCACCTTTCACGTTCATCTTTCCGGCTGGTCCGCCATCCGGCGTTGCATCCGAGTCCGCAGTGGAACGCTCCACGTTAGCCTTCGGGACGGAAATGGCCGGGTCTGGGACCGTCACGCCGGCAGCCTTGCGGATTTGCGAACGCGGCGTGCGCAATGTGCTGGCTCACCTCGGTGTGCTCGATCCTCGTGCTTACGAGGCGCCCGAAACGCCTACACGGCTCGTTCGCGCAAGTGACATGAAGTTCTTTTCATATGCACCAGAAGTGGGCTTATTTGAACCTGTCGTTGAGTTGGGTGACATCGTCCAGGCCGGTCAGTTGGCGGGGCGCGTGCATACGCCAGAGACCCCGTGGCGTGCACCGTCCGAGGTGCGCTTCGAAGCGGACGGTTTTGTCGTGTGCAAACGCATCCCCGGACGCGTCGAGCGCGGTGATTGCGTTTTTCATCTGGGCGCGGACTTCGATCCCGACGCCATTCAATAGTTTTTGATCAAGGCCGGGCACGCAAACCGGAGGTCCCGACAATGCTGCACTTCAGCGACGATGAATTTGCCTCGCGCATGGCAAGTACCCGTGCGGCCATGGCGGCACACGGCATCGACGCTTTCCTATTGTTTGCACCAGAGAGCCAGTATTGGCTGACGGGTTACGACACGTTTGGCTTCTGCTTCTTTCAGTGCCTTGTCATATCGGACCGCGAACCCATTCTGCTGACGCGTTCGGCGGATTTCCGGCAAGCGCAGTTGACGTCCAACATCCGCGACATACGCGTCTGGCGCGATCGGGAAGGAGCGGACCCAACCGCCGACCTGGTCGACCTGCTCGCGAATGCCGGTCTGTCAGGAAAACGCATCGGGTGGGAGACCAACACCCAAGGTCTCGTGCATGCACACGGCATGCGTTTGGCGGCGCGACTTCCCCGCCTGATAGACGCTTCCTCGCTAATGGGCGAACTACGCCTGGTCAAAAGCGCCAAGGAGATCGAATACACGCGTCGTGCCGCCGAACTCGGCGACGACGCCTGGGATGCCGCGGTCGCGTGCGCCGGGCCTGGCGTCCACGAAGGAAAGATCCTGGCCGCCATGCACAACGCCGTATTCTCGGGCGGTGGCGACTATCCCGCTAACGAGTTCATCATCGGGTCGGCGGAAAATGCACTGATGTGCCGCTTTCAAGTGGGCCGCCGTCAACTGGACCACGACGACCAGCTCAACCTCGAGTGGGCTGGTACCTACAAGCACTATCACAGTGCCCTGTTTCGTACGCTGGTGATCGGAACACCACGGCCGCAGCACACGGCGATGTTTCCCGCGGTCCGCGACGCGTTGTTAGCGTGCGAAGAGGCATTGCGACCGGGAAACACCATGGGCCAGGTATTCGATGCGCACGCTCGCGGCCTTGACGCAGCGGGGTACGGCGAACATCGCCTGAATGCCTGTGGCTACGCGTTGGGACCGCGCTTCTCTCCATCGTGGATGGAAGACCAGATGTTTTACGAAGACGCACCAACGGTTATCGAATCGGGCATGGTGTTCTTCCTGCATATGATACTGATGGACAGCGATACGCAGACCGCCATGTGTCTCGGCCGCACGTCGCTGGTGACGGATGCAGGAGCCGAAGCATTATCCCGGCTACCAATGGAGATGAGCGTCCGCGATTAGTGCGACCGCCGAGGGCCAGCTTAGGTGAGTATGTGGTGCTCCGAACTCGAAGACCGCCGACGTTGATTGCCGGTTAAACGGCGCCTTCCGGCACTCGCTCCTGTGCTGCACGCAGACTCTCTTCAATGATGGCTCGCAAACGCTCGGGTTCGCTGCCCGGGCCAACCGTCAACAGTTTTGCACCCGTCTCTGGCACGCCAGCGTACGGGCGAGCGTAAGCACGCCCGTCCGGACATCTTTCGACCAGCGTATAACCTTCGTTCTGCCCGATGCGCGTGCAGCCCTTGATTCTCAAAATGGTATCGGGGATGGCCTTGAAGATTGCCCGTAGGCACTCAAGGTCCGGGACATCCGGCAAGTCTACGGAGCAAGAACTCCAGTGCGCCGCATGGTGATCAATCCGCGCACCGGTGTCTTTGACGGGGGCCAGTTCGGGCAAAAGCAAGGCATCCAGCTCCTCGCGTGCGACTAACGTGGCCACCGGGTTTATGGCTTCTACCGACTCCTCGACCTCGCGCACCCGCGCATCTGGAACGCCATCGAGATGCGTCAACACAATCAGCGAGCTCACCCTGACCTGGTCGGCTTCCAACTCATTCAAGTAATCACGCTGCTGCCAGTTCTTCACGTCCACTACGGAAACCTGGATAGGCGGCAAAAAACGTTCGTCCAACCCGATGCCCAGGAAGCCCATCAGCATCGATGCGTCTGACGTGCCGTTGGCCTCGATGAGCGTGATGCCTTTATCCCTCACCGGCAGGTTGTTGACACTGGATCTGAGCTCATTGATGCCGTCGCAACAGATACAGCTTCCGGTTAGCGGCGCGACCGCATCCGCGCCGAGGCGCTCGGCGATCATGTCGGTGTCCAGGCGCGCGTCCGCGTAGTCATTCAGGATGACATACGGTTGCCAGTTGTCTTCGGCGAACACGTTGACGAGGTGCTTTAGAAGCGTTGTTTTACCCGCGCCCAGAAAGCCAACGATTGTAATGATGGGTTCTTGCATTTATCTCTGTGCCAACTGCGCTGTACGAATACCCGAAAGCTGTCGCACGGCGGCAACCACCGCATGCGCAAACCGGGCATCGGGATGATTGCGGCAGTATACGCTCAGCCACCGGTCGGCTTTCGCCGACGTCAAGATTGCACGCAGTGCATGATCGGCGGAAGCAGTTACAAACCCATCTCGCCACGCCAGAAACGCGTGATAAAGCCCGTCGTCCAATCCAGACGCGAGTCTGTCTGCTGATTTACTGAAGTCTCCGCACGCCAGCTGCCCGATACCAACGCCTGTCTTTGAATCAGTCTGAGACACAGCGTCGAGCTCAGCCACGGGTGACTCGGCCGGATTGGACAGCAGCGGCTCACTCGCGACGGGTGAGGTGTACAACAGGGTGACTACGAGCAAATGGGCCGACCGCCGGCTTCCGCGCCGGCGTGCCAGTAAGGCTATTTCTGCGTGCGGCATGCGCGGCAAATCGATGCGGAATGAGAGTGTTACGTTATATCATAACCTTTACTGAAAGCACTAAAAGCTCTGCTGTCGCGGCATTCCAGGGCCGCTTGTTGTGTTGTCATGAGTTGGCCTTCGAGAGCGATGTTGCAGAGACGCGCATTACAAGAAATGCGTACCTCCATCAACCATAATCGTCTGACCAGAGACAAACTTGCTTGCATCACTGGCCAGAAACAGCACAGTGCCCACTAGGTCGTCCGTTTCCAGGTTACGACGCAGACTCTGCCCCGCAGCGATCGCCTCTTTTGCGCGCTCCAGCCGTTCACCCATGAACTCACTGGTGCCTTCAGTCATAACGGCTGACGGCGCAACCGAATTGACTCGAATCCAATAACGACCCAACTCGCGGGCTAGCGTGCGACTAAGTCCTATCACAGCTGCCTTACTCGTGGCGTAGTGCGCGCCATTGACCAGCCCGTGCATGGCTGCCAGCGACGCGATATTGACGATGCTGCCGCCGCCGGCCTCTTTCATGGGCTGGGTAACCACTTTTGCGCAGCGCCAGCAGCCCGTCACGTTGATGTTCATGACACGCTGCCATTCCTCTTCATCGATAGCATCCGCCCTGGCACTGTCGAGCCCGCCGTAAAGCGCGGCGTTATTGATGAGGGCGTCGATGCGCCCAAATCGTTCGAGTGTTGCTGCTGCCATCGCCTCACACGATGCCGTCTCGCCCACGTCCAGATGCACAGCAAGCGCCTTGCCACCTGCTTGTTCAATCTCATTGGCTGTTTCGTTGCAGTCGCGTACGTCACCAGCCACCACTCGCGCGCCGTGTTTGGCGAGATGCACGGCATACGCCCGGCCGAGTCCACGTGCCGCACCCGTAACGATTGCGACCTTGCCATCCAGGTTTTCCATAATGAGTCCGTCTTAGTGGCGGGACCAAAGATTGTGTCCCGCCACACACTCCCACCACGTGCGCCGCCGGGGATTCGTTAACGGACCGCCATACCGCGATCCGTCACAACGAACAGTCAGCCCATCGCCTCGTGGAAGAGCGCTTCATACTCCTCTTGTGTGGGCTGCACCGGATTTGCGAAGTGACACGCGTCGGTTAAACAGTGACTCGCGAGGCCCGGCACCATCTCGGATGTGACACCCATCTGCGCGAGATTGGCGGGCAGTTCCAGTTGTTGGTTGAACTCAGTGATCCATTCCGCGATGTCAGCACCTTCCTCAAGCCCCATCGCGCGTCTTAAGCGCGCGAATTTGTCACCGACGTGCGGTTCATTCAGACGCAATACCGTTGGCAGGATGACCGCGTTTAACGTGCCGTGATGTGCCTTCAGCGTGGGGTCGGCACCAACCGCGTGGCTCATCGAATGCACACACCCAAGGCCTTTCGCGAACGCCATAGCGCCTTCACTGGCCGCCATCATCATGTGCCAGCGTGCCTCGCGATCATTACCGTCAGCAACCGCCCGCGGGAGGTAGTTCACCACACGCTCGAGGCCGTCGAGTCCTATCGCCGCCGCAGGCGGATTTACAACTGGCGTGAGATACGCCTCGATGCAATGTGCCATCGCGTCCATACCCGTGGCGGCCGTCAGTGTCTTAGGTAGGCCAAGCGTCAATTCGGGATCGCAGATAGCCATCTTGGGCAACAGATGTGGGCTGGCTATCACAATCTTCTGACCGTCTTCGGTGATGATGACGGAGCCGCCGCCCACTTCGCTGCCAGTACCTGCAGTGGTGGGGATGGCAAGGATAGGGGGTGCCGGGCCGATACGCGTGCGCCCACCACTGACAGCCGACCAGTTGGCGATTGGGCCATCATGACTCGCCAGCAGGGCCACGCCTTTGCCCAGATCGATCGAAGAGCCACCGCCGACCGCGACAATGCCGTCACACTCGTGTTCACGATAAATGGCAAGCGCATCCTTTACCGCAACCTCAGTTGGATTTCCGGGTGTGCCGTCGAACACGGCTGGCGCAACTTCGTTTGGCAACACGCCACGGACCTTATCGAAGATGCCGGTCGCGACAATACCTTTGTCCGTGCAGATGAGCGGGCGTTTAATGCCATTACGTGCCAGCGCCTCGCCCAGAACCTTGATCGCGCCGAAGTCGATCTCCATCAGGTTCGGATAAGTGATAGTAGCCATTAGTTCTTGTCCTCAGAGGGTTGCCTTAGATCGCGTAAGAAATTGCAAAGCAGCGTGCCCGGAGGCCACTACTTATCAGTCACATTTGCTTTATTATCCTATCAACATGAATACAGACAGACGCACACTCTATCCGGAACTAGAGCCATACCGGATCGGTCGGCTCAAAGTTTCGGACATACATGAGATCCACTTTGAGGAAAGTGGCAACCCCGATGGCAAGCCGGCCATCTTTGTGCACGGCGGGCCTGGCGGCGGCTGTACGCCAACACACAGGCGCTACCACGATCCTGAAGCCTACCGCATCATCACGTTTGACCAGCGCGGGTGCGGAAAGAGCACGCCATACGCAAGCCTCGTGGACAATACAACCTGGCATCTGATTGCGGACATGGAAGCCATCCGTACGCACCTGGACATTTCCAAGTGGCAGGTGTTTGGCGGTTCCTGGGGTAGCACCCTCGGAGTCACTTATGCCCAAACACACCCGGAGCGTGTCTCGGAGCTCGTACTGCGCGGCATCTTTATGCTGCGCCGCTCCGAACTGCTGTGGTTCTACCAGGAAGGCGCCAGTCATATTTTTCCAGACGCCTGGGAAAACTATGTTGCGGCCATTCCCGAAGTGGAGCGCGGGGATCTGATCAGCGCCTACTACCGGCGATTGACAAGCGACGACGACAACACCCGTAAAGCCGCGGCGCGCGCATGGTCGGTGTGGGAAGGCAGCACCAGCTATCTGATACAGAACCCTGACCACATCGCTCACGCAGGCGAGGACGATTTTGCCGTCGCATTTGCGCGCATCGAATGCCATTACTTCGTAAACGGCGGCTTTTTTGAAGTTGATGGTCAGATACTGAGAGATGTGGACCGCATCCGGCAGATCCCCGGTGTCATCGTGCAAGGTCGATACGACGTGGTATGCCCGATGCGAAGCGCGTGGGAACTGCACAAGGCGTGGCCGGAGTCGACGCTTCATGTGGTCGCAGATTCAGGACATTCCGCTAACGAACCGGGCATCGTTGATCAGTTAATTCGCGCGACAGACCAGTTTCGCTAGTGACCCAATGCGCCGAAGACCCAATGTCGCCAAAGGCCCGGTTCGCCGAAGACACAATTCGCCGAAGAGCCAGTTCGCGGAAGGCCCACGAGACCAGCCCACGTGGCTTTACACTCAGTCTGATGGCCAGAGCGGATCTAATGTAACGACGGTTCGAGGACCTGCGCCGGTGCTCAGTTCCGGCGAACGATGGATGGCGCCAAAATGCTCGTTGCCCGGCCATCCAGACCCTTTCAGGAATACGACATCGCCTACGTTCGCACTGATGTGTTTTCCCGTCACATCGCGCAACGCGCAGCGTGCAACCGTCTGGTCTTGCAGCCATTCGGTGCCAGGGCCACCGTATGTGCAAACGATGCGCATGGTGACCTTGTCGATGTGCCAACCTGGGCACATGGCGTGACTGACATGGGCAACCCGCAAACCAAAGCTTGGGCTTCCAACCAGGTCGCATAGAAGCTCGCCCAGCATCGCGAGATCGGCAGTCAGAACCGAGCGCGCCTGCCCACCGCGTAGTGTCGCAAGTGTCGGGCTTTGGCCAGATTTCAGAACTTCGAGCGTGTGTTTCCCTACCAGGCCATCTTGACCCGCGAGACCCTCGACCCGCAGCGGCACTTCGTGGCGTTGCCAAACGCACAATTGCGCCCCCGGTTCCAGCACCTGCACCAGGTCGCCCGGGTCGGTGACCGCGCCCCATGAAGCAGACGGGACATCATCCAATGTCCTCATAGCGACGCTCGTCATGTCTCAAACTCGCGGTGGGTCTTGACAGAATTGTTATGTTATAACATTCCCAATATTGAGCAACCTGCAGCCGTGCTGCTGCGTTGCTTCACCTGAGAAGACACACAAGATGACCCCAAGCCAAGATGCCCCTCAGTCGCGCCTCCCTGTCACCGTTCTGTCCGGTTTCCTGGGCGCAGGAAAAACGACGCTGCTGAACCAGGTACTCAACAATCGTGAAGGCCGGCGTGTCGCCGTCATCGTAAATGACATGAGTGAGGTCAACATCGATGCCGCACTGGTGGAACGGGGCGGTGCAGAACTTTCCCGTACCGAAGAAAAGCTGGTGGAGATGTCGAATGGCTGCATCTGCTGCACGCTCCGCGACGACCTGCTCGCCGAGGTCTCCAGGCTCGCGCAGGAAGGCCGGTTCGACTATCTGTTGATTGAATCGACTGGCATTTCCGAGCCGATTCCAGTTGCACAGACGTTCACGTTTGAAGACGAAGAAGGCGTGAGCCTTAGCCATGTCTCGCGGTTGGATACGATGGTCACCGTCGTGGACGCCGCCAGCTTCCTGCGGGACTACAACGAGGCCGATTCGCTCCAGGCGCGCGGAGAGTCACTAGGGGAAGAAGATCATCGCACCGTGACAGATCTACTAATCGACCAGATCGAGTTTGCGGACGTCATCGTGTTGAACAAACTGGACCTCGTCACTGAATCGCAGGCGCTTGAGGTCCAGGCGATTGTCAAGGCGCTCAACCCAGGCGCGAAGATTCGCATGGCAACGCGCGGAGAAGTACCGCTTGGAGACGTGCTGGACACGGGGCTGTTCGACTATGACAAGGCCGCGAGCTCCGCTGGCTGGATTCGCGAACTGCAAGGTGAGCACACGCCGGAGACCGAGGAATACGGCATCTCCAGCTTCACGTACCGGACACAACACCCATTTGATGCCGAGAAGTTGTGGGCGTTTCTACACGACGACGACAACTGGCAGGGTGTGCTGCGTTCCAAAGGTTTCTTTTGGGTTGCGGCAGACCATCGCGTTGCCTACGAGTGGGCGCAGGCGGGTGGCATCAGCAATGTGGACCCGCTCGGTATGTGGTGGGCTGCGGTCCCGCGTAAACACTGGGGTCACCCGGAAGGGCAAAAGCCCGACCAGATGCCAAACTGGCATCCACGTTATGGCGACCGCGTCCAGGAACTCGTGTTTATCGGTCAGAAGATGAACGAACAGAATACGCGCGCGAAGCTGGATGCCTGCCTTCTTGATGAAAAACTCGCATTGGCCGACAGCGACGCCTGGGCTGCGCTGCCAAATCCATTCCCGGAACTCGAGATGCTTGCGCAGCAGGGCTGACCGCAGCGATTGTTCCGAAGCGGTCGACGGGAGGTAGTTGACCGGGAAGTGAACTTAGCGGAGCGGGTGGACAGGCGCGCTCAACGCCCCCTGCAACATGAGTGCCCCGGCGACAAATATGACGCCGCCACCCAGCACCGCGACCACATCAACCGCGAGCGCTAGCCGCGTCGCGCTGTCGGGCAGCCGACCCGCGATCCACAGTGCGCCTTTGCGCGCATACACCGACAGTCCGGCCAGCAGTGACACCGTGATGGCCGTGCCTAACGACATAGCCATCACCGCGATCATGCCGGCAATGCGTAGATCCACTGAATAGGCGACAAGCAACACCAGGATGGCACCGCTACAAGGACGCACCCCGATGGATGCGACCATGCCCGCAAGGCCGTGCCAGGAAAGAGGCGTCTCCAGTTCGCGTAGCGTTGGACCGTGGGCGTGATTGCACGCGGGCCCATGCGCGTGGTTAGCGGCACCGTCATGCGTGTGGTGATCGTGAGGATGGTCATGATCATGATCATGGTGATGCGCGTGCGCACCATTTCCACGTCGCCACCGCACAAGCTGTCTGACCCGACTGGCGACCAGCATCAATCCCAGCAGCGCAACCAGTGCGTAGCTCAACGTCTCGAGGTGAGTCGCCGTGCCCTGCGACTGGCGCAGCGTCAGCCCCAAAACCTCCACAGTTGCGGTGACGGCGACAATAGCCGTCAGCCCTTGGCACAGCGAGGCGAGGAGCGACAAGACCAGTCCACGACGCATCTGGCTTTCCTGCGTCAGCAGATACGTAGAGATCACGACCTTGCCATGGCCAGGGCCAGCGGCGTGAAAAACACCATACAAGAAGCTGAGGCCAACCAACGCGTAACCGGCTTCTACACCGTGCTCTTGCACCGCCCGCATAGCGGCTGCGAGTTCCCGATGCAGATCGCGCTGGACTGTTTGTATGTCCAGAAACACACTGGTCCAGATGGATGTGCTGCCCGCTGCCGGTTCCGCGAGTACCAGGAATAGCACGGACAACAACAGCGCCGCCGCGGTCAGCACCAAGTACGGACGCGTTATTGGCACGTGATATGAACCCGCTCCGCAAAAATCTTGCCTAACGTCGCGTCCGGCGTCGCGTTGCGGTCCATGGCTTGTGCCATCAGCATCGCCTCCGCCGTTGGCCTGGGCGGTTGTAATCTGCTCAAACAGTCGCCGGCTTTGGTGTTGCGCACGGCGATGGCATCACCGCCGGCGTGACGGATCTCGATGTAATAGGTGGGATCAAAGATCGAAAACGAGAATGCGCTGGCGGCGGGGTTCACACGTGTTACCACCGGCACCACAAATCGCATCCACAGACGAGCGCCACGCATTTCCGTCTCGAACTCGCTGACCTTATCGAACTTTACTCGCGCACCGCTTGCTTGCGCTTCTGTGTAGTAGTCGTACTCGTGGAGATTGTTGAGGTTCTCGCGGGCGAGCGCCCTCAGTGCCTCGGCCGGACTGCCAGATGCTTTGGAAACTTCTTCGGTAGCGAACAGCGAGTAGAACTCGTCGAACAGCCATTCCTGCTCGATGCCACTCACGCGGCCGGCAGCGTCCAACAGGATTGTGCTCCGAAGTTCGATCCAGGCGTGCGGATGGGCATGCGCAACCGGCATACCCATCCCTAAGTAGAGCAGCAAGACTAGTCCGGCGTTTCGGGCCAAGGCGCCTGGTTGGCGCCAATTGACCCTGCCGCGTCGCGCGCTCAATTCGACTGCAATTCGCTGAACATATCTGCTTAGTTAGTAAAGGCCTTCACGAGTTCCCCGGCGTTGTGACGAAACATATCCAGGTACGTTGCAGCCGGGCCATCAGCCGGCGATAGCGAGTCGGAATAGAGCGTGCCGCCGATGACGGCATCAGCCTCGCGCGCCAATTGTTGCAGCAGGCGCGGATCGGTGACGTTGTCCAAAAACAGTGCGCGAATACCTTCTTCGCGCATTTGGCGGATGAGTGCCGCAACGTCGCTCGCGGATGCTTCGCTTTCAGTGCCCATGCCGAGGGGTGCGTGAAACTCAATGCCGTAGGCATGCCCGAAGTACTGGAAGGCGTCGTGTGCGGTCACAACCTGGCGCCGCTTCTCAGGGATAGCGCTGAACTGGCCGCGAATCTCTTCGTGTAACGCAGCGAGTTGACGGTCGTAAGCTTCTGCACCTGCACGATATGCGGCTGCGTGTGCGGGATCAGCCTTCGCTAGCGCCCTGGCGATGTTCGCGACGTAGACGCGCCCCTTGGAGAGGTCCTGCCATGCATGCGGATCAAATTCGCCGTGATGGTGGTGGTGGTGATCATCTTCCTTCTTGGAATGATCATCGTGGTCGTCATGCTTCTTCTTGGCGTGATCATCATCGTGGTCGTCATGCTTTTTTTTGCCATGATCGTCGTCGTGGTCGTCATGTTTTTTCTTGGCATGATCGTCATCGTGGTCGTCATGCTTCTTCTTGGCATGATCGTCATCGTGGTCGTCGTGCTTCTTCTTGGCATGATCGTCATCGTGGTCGTCGTGCTTCTTCTTGGCATGATCGTCATGCTTATCGTGTTCATCTCCGTGCTCATCACCTTCTTCGGTCTTGAGCGCCGCAACACCCTCGGTGGCCACAATGACCGGTCCCGTATATCCGGAGGCTTTGATTAGTCGTTCCATCCAGCCTTCGAACTCGAGTCCGTTGGTGATGACAAGGTCGGCCTTTGCCAGCGCCCGCGCGTCGGCCGGTGTCGGCTCAAACACGTGAGTGTCGCCATCCGGTCCAACCAGGGTCGTGAGCGCAACATGGTCGCCTGCGACGTTTTTCACCATGTCGCCAAGCACGCTGAATGTCGCAACCACTTTGACTTTGTCCGCGGCCAGGGAATAGGTAGGGGTGACCGCGATGGCCAGCGCAGCAACCGCTGCGCCAAACGAGCGTCTAGATAGGCGAAACATGGTTCGTATACTCCTTAACAAATTACGATTCAAAATGTGGCCGCGGGTAAAACCTCACCCACAAACTCCCGCGCGGACCGACGAGTACAGAGAGCACATAGATACAACCCGCAACGAGGATGATGGTTGGCCCCGAGGGCAAGTCTTTGTGGAACGAAAGCAGCAAGCCGGTATAGGCCGACATAAACGCTATAGCGCCGCTGGCTAATGCGAGCGTGGCAACCCCGTTAACCCAGAAGCGCGCCGCGGCAGCGGGTAACATCATCAGGCCTACGGCCATCAGGGTGCCCAGGGCGTGGAATCCGGCTACGAGATTCATGACTACCAGCGTCATGAACGTGAAGTGCACGATGGCGCCCGGGCCACCCACAGCACGGAGGAAGCCCGGATCAAAACATTCCACAATGAGCCCACGCCCGATGACCGCCAGCGTCAGTAATGTGACCGACGCAATAGAGACGATGAGCAGCAAAGAGGCATCATCAACGGCCAGAATCGTGCCGAACAATACGTGCATCAGGTCGACGTTGCTGCCATGGGTCGAAACGATCAGTACACCCAACGCCAAAGAGATCAGATAGAAGGCCGCGAAGCTTGCGTCTTCCCGCTGCGGCGTCACACGCGCGACCACACCGGAAAGGACCGCAACTACAAGACCGGCGATAAGACCACCCACACTCATGACGATGAGCGACAGCCCTGCGATCATGAAACCTATAGCGGCACCTGGCAGCACGGCATGGCTCAGCGCGTCACCCACCAGGCTCATACGACGCAGGACCAGCAGCACCCCCACCGGTCCGCACGCGAGGCTGAGCGCCAGGCAGGCGACGAGTGCCCGGCGCATGAAGCCGAATTCGATAAATGGCTGAATCAGCGTCTCGTACAGCGCCATCACCCGGACCGTCGCTGGCAGACTTCGTCGTGGTCGTCCCAGGCCTCAGCCATTTGCCGAGCCTTAAAAACATGTTCCGCCTTTAAGGCCTCCTTGGTGGGCCCCCATGCAATGGGTTCTCTCGCGATTAGCAGCGTCTCGGGGAAATTCTCTTTGACCTGTTCAAAATCATGCAGCACGGCAATGACGGTGCGACCCTCGCCATGCCAACCAACCACCACCCGGAGGAGGTCGGCAGTCGTCTTTGCGTCGATGGCCGTAAACGGCTCGTCCAGCAGAATGACCGGGCAATCCTGCAGCAACATCCGCGCGAACAGGACACGCTGAAACTGTCCAGCGGACAAGGAGGCTACTGGTCGGCGATGGAAGCCATCGAGCCCAACAGCGGCTAGTGCCTCCTTCGCCTGGTTTTGCTGCGCACGGGTTACGGGACGGAACAAGCCGATCGAGCGCCAGTGCCCCAGCAACACAGTTTCCAGTACCGTTATTGGAAAGGTCCGGTCGATGTCCGCCTGCTGCGGCAAGTACGCGATGTCGCTTTGGCTGAGCCCGTTTCGCTTCAGTTGACCTTCGAACGGTGTCAGTAACCCGTTCAGACCTTTCAGCAAGGTACTTTTGCCCGAGCCATTGGGCCCAACAACGGCCGTCAGCGATCCCGCCGCAAAACTGCCGCTCAGGTGATGTACGGCAGGCCGGCGGTCGTATCCGAGCGTTACTTCGTCCAGTGAAAAGACGGCGCTCATGGAAGCCACTCCATAGCCCAGGCTGCAGCCACCCACAGCAAAGCTGTCAGCATTACTGCACACAGGAGTTGCGTACCTATCCCGCTTAGCAAAGGGGCCAGCACAAGCCCTGGCGCGGGCCCGCGCCCTTCGTCATCGCGCATCTCGAATGCCTTTATCGTGGCTGCTTTGGTGGCAGATGGTTCGGAAGAGATTTGTGGCTTTTCGTGTGGACAGACTAATCACAGCCTGAACAGACACCTTCGACCTCAACCACGCGCCGCTCTACGCGGTAACCGAGCGACTTGGCGTTTTCCGTCAGCAGCGATTCGATTCTCGGATCCTGGATCTCAGACGAGGTTCCGCAGTCACTGCAGATAAAAAACAGCCCTTCCGCGCCGCGTTCCGGATGCGCACACGGGACATAGGCATTACGGCTTTCAATCTTGGCCGCAAGCCCTTCCGCCATCAGAAACTCAAGCGCCCGATACACGGTAGGTGGTCCAACGGTACGCCCGCTGTCTCGTTTCAGCGCCTCCAGCACGTCGTAAGCACCGACCGGGCGCCCACACTCCCACAGTAACTGCAGGATCTGGCGCCTGATGCTGGTGAGCCGGCTGCCACGTGTTTCGCAGAGCGCCGCCGCCATCGCGACGCGCTCAGCGGGCGAATGCTCGCCATGACAGTCTGTATCTGTGCAAGGTTGTGCGTCAGCGTGCGCCATCAATGTGTGCCATCAACATAGCAATGCATGGTTATCATTTTGAGATGTTATAACATTGCATTTTGTGAGTACAACCAAGTGCAACGCGCAAATGGATTGTTCCACCGTAACAACCGCTTCACTAACATGATTGTGGAACCGGCATGTTAACCAGGGCATGCTGGAGAAAGTCTCCGGATCGCACCGTACGTGGAGTCATCGAGTCATGAGTACTGAGCGCTTTCCTTACTCGCCGCTACCGGAACGGCCGCCCCTGACGTGGCCAGGCAATGCGCGTGTCGCCGTCTGGGTGTTGCCCAATATCGAGCACTACGAATATCAGCCCGCGCTGATCAATGACCGCGATCCTTGGCCGCGCATGCCACACCCCGATGTCATGAATTACGGCGTCCGTGACTACGGCAACCGCGTGGGGGTATGGCGCATGTTTGACTGCCTCGACCGCCACAACATCCGGGCGACCATCTCGCTCAACTTTTCTGTGATCGAGCATTACCCGGAGATCTGGGAGGCCATGGAGGCACGTCAGTGCGACTACTTATGCCACGGCCTCTACAACACGAGGTATCTCTGGAGTGTCCCTGAAGACGAAGAGCGCGAGGTCATTCGAGACTGCGTGGAAGTCTTGCGTAAAGCCAACGGTACACAGCTGAACGGGTGGTTTGGACCCGCGGCATCCGGGACGATGCAGACGGCAGGTCTCGCGGCGGAACTGGGCATTAGCTACATCGCCGACTACTACCACGACGACCAACCAATGCCGGTCAGAACACCACATGGCGATTTGGTCAGTGTGCCCTACTCCATGGAGATCAACGACGCCATCCTGTATCGCTATCAGACCGAAGGTGAAGAATTCGAACGCATGATTCGTGATGCCTTCGATGTGCTTTACGCGGAAGGCGAAGAAAGCGGGCGGGTCATGGCAATTTGTCTGCATCCTTATCTGTACGGCCAACCGCATCGGGTGAAGTACCTAGACCGTGCGCTCGAGTATGTACTGGGGCACGAAGGTGTCTGGCAGGCAACCGGTACCGAGATTGCCGACTGGTCGCGCCAGCACTGGTTGCCAGGCCTGGAGTCGCACTTTGAACAGTTTGCGGGAGGTGCTTGACGTGACCGACCAGACAATCCGTTATCGCGATGGCGAAGGCTACGACCACGACCTTTACGACTGGAGCCCACTGACCAAACGCACGCCGCTTAGCTGGCCAGATAAGTCCAGGATTGCGGTTTCGCCACATGTGTATTTCGAATATATGGAACTCGACCCACCCGCCGACGCCGTTGCCGACCCACGCTTTGCCGGCGCGCTCGGCTCTTATTTTCCAGACTTCCAGAACTATTCGCGACGCGAGTTTGGTAATCGAGTCGGGATCTTTCGCGTACTCGATATCTTCGAACGTCATGGCATTCCAGTTACCGTCTGCGCCAACGCGATGGCCGCCGACCGTTATCCCTACATCGTCGAGCGTTGTCTTCGGGCAGGTCACGCATTTGTCGCACATGGATGGTCGTGGAACCGCATGAACAGCTCGAGCATGAGCATGGATGAGGAACGCGATTACATCGCGGGGTGCATCGAATCTCTGAAGAAAGGCCTGGGGCAGATGCCAGCAGGCTGGGCCGGTCAGAGCTACGGCGAAAGCGAGCGCACGCTGCAACTACTGGCCGACGCCGGTTTTGACTACGTGCTGGACTGGCCAAACGACGACGAGCCGTACTTTATGCGCACGCAGCCATCGTTGGTGTCCGTTCCAAACCAATCGGAATGGGACGACGCGCAACTGTTTGCCGTCAGAAGAGTCGATTCATGGCGCTATCCGGAAATCATTGGCAGCGCGTTTGAGCAACTGGCCCAAGAAGGCGGCCGCATGTTGGGGCTCGGAATTCATCCATGGATTTTCGGCCAGGCGCATCGCATCCGTTACCTGGAAGAAGCCGTCGAACACATCGCCCGGCAGTCGGGCGTCTGGTTTGCACGCACCGACGAGATTGCCTCAGTGTACAGGTCGCAGCGGACCGCACCCGACGCTTGAATTCACCGCGTCTCGAAACGTACGGCTAGATCAAGACGAATACGTCATCTTCGGGGGACGCGTTGGTTGATTGCTCAAGTTCAGACTGGCGGGCAGCCTCGAGCGTCGCCCGCAGCAATGAGTCTTCAATACCACGCGTGATGAAGACGATGCGGGTGCGGTCGTCTTCGTCTGGCCACGTATCCAACTCGACTGGCGGGTGAAACACATGCTGCACACCGTGAACAACCACCGGCCCGTCCATGCCGCGTACATTCACGAGACCCTTGACCCGCAGAAGGTCCGCGCCTCGAAGCTTGAGCAGTTCGTTAAACCATATGTTCAACACCGTGCGTTGAAGCGGCTCATCCAGTGTCAGACAAAATGCCTTGATGCGCGCGTCATGACGATTGACGTCGTGATGTTCGTGACCATGATGAGGTCCATTCGAAATAGCCTCCGCCGCAAGCCACTGCTGTGCTTCGGCGCTCTTGGTACTTACGTCAAAAGGCTCGGCACCAAACGGCGACCCAGCGTCCACGACACCCCGATCTGTCTTTGTGATTGACGCGAGCGGGATCAATGCACGCAAGCGTGCCTGAAGGGCCAGCACCGCACGCTCATCAGCCAGGTCCGTCTTCGTCAGCCGTAACTGATCAGCCATCGCCGCCTGTTTCACGGATTCGGTCTGCTCATCGAGCGTAACGTCAGCGTTCAGGGCATCCACCGTGGCGCTCACCGTTTCCAGGCGGTAACGCGCTGCCACGTCTGGTTCTGACATCAGCGTATGAATGATCGGCACCGGGTCCGCCAGACCTGTCGTTTCGATCACGACCCGGTCAAACCAGAGGTCACCCTTGTAGCCAAATCGACCGGGCGCGCCCTTGAGCGTGGTGACCAGATCGCTCTGAATGGTGCAACAAAGGCAGCCACTCGACATCTCAACGACGCCGCCTTCTGTGCTGTGTGTCATCAGATGGTGGTCGAGCCCGATCTCGCCAAACTCATTGATCAGCACCAATGCCTGCCCGAAAGCGGGTTGCTTGGCGAGATGGTTCAAAAGCGTGGTCTTCCCGCTACCGAGAAACCCTGTCAGCAACAGGATAGGTACCCGTTGCGATGGCTCCACGTCGGCGGTTGTATCCACGTGCTCTCGGGCAGTTCGGGCAGATAAAAGAGGTTGATTGGCGCGCCCGACAGGATTCGAACCTGTGACCTTCGCCTTCGGAGGGCGACACTCTATCCAGCTGAGCTACGGGCGCGGGGTTGGTGAGTGAAATGCGGTGACCACATCCCCAAGCGCGCGAGCATTTTACACGTTTCACGCGGAATATTTCGCCTGCGTCACGTCAGTTCCGCGAAACTTCGCCCGCAGGTTACCGACCGCCGATGCGTAGCGGTAAAGACATGGCAGGTAGCCGTTAGCCGGAGCGTATGGGTGGGCGACAACTGCAACCTCGCCTTTGACGCCAAGTTTGCGGCTCCACGTGCGTCGTCAACGCGCGCACAATCCCAGGTACCGGCCTTACCAACAGCCGCCGCAAGCCTGTCAACCGTATCTGCAGCAAAATGTGGGCTCGGGCGCACCATTCGCTGGGCAAGTGCGACATTCGACGCCAACGCTGAAACCAGACCAATCATTACCTGTCGCGTACCTTAATCATCCTCAAACACTTCCGCGGCAACTCGTCCCGCATTGACCGCGGTTGGCCAACCCGCATAAAAGGCGAGATGAGTGATGAGTCCGCGCAGTTCGTCCTGGGTTACGCCATTGTCCAACGCGCGCTGCATGTGGCCACGCAGTTCATCGGTGCGGTAAGTGGCCGTCAATACCGCGACGGTAATCAATGAACGGTCGCGTTTACTGAGTTCGGGCTGTTCCCAGACGTCGCCGAACAATACCTCGTCGCGAAGGCGCCCAAGTTCCGGCACCATTTCGTAAGGTGTCTTCTTCTGTTTTGCCATGACGTTCCTCTTCTTCTTTTACTGAGTGTTAGTTGGTTAAGCCCTGCTGCCTAAGCGGCGCGAGCATTGAGCGCCAGAAACCCGCGAATGTGATTCAGTGCGAGCGCAATCTTGCGGTCGTTTTCCTTCCACGGATAAATGCTCACCTGGGCGTTTGGCGCGAGCAGCGCTGTCTCCATCGCGGTCGCATAAGGATGCGCGGGAATATCATCCGGCAAGACGAGCACTGGCGTCTCGCACTGACGTACGAAGTCCCGGTCAACGGTGAACACAAAATCCGCCCGCCGCGTGTACATGTTGTGTAGAAACTCGGACGCCATCTCCATCGTGACTTCCGGATGACGTTGTGTGAACTCAGGCGCCCACTTCTGCATATTGTTGTTGTAGTAAATGTCGGGGTGGCTGGAGATGTAGCCACTTGGGTGCACCAGCGTAGCCGCCATGACGCGGTCGCCGGCACGTTTCAGTAGATTCCAGATCATCGGGCCAGCAATACAAAAGCCCATGACAAGGAACCGGTCCACACCCAGATGATCAAGCAACGCCAGTTGATCGTCGGTAAAGGCGTCCCACGTACGCTCAATCTCGAGTGGCCCTTCCGCCTGACTGCCAACCGCGTTGCGCAAATCGAGCGCGATCACCCGGTACTGATCACTGAATTCTTCCAGCGGATTAAACGCGTGCATGGCAAGCCCAGCGACAGTTGCGTTCAAACCTCCACCTGGTATGACAAATAGTGGTAGGCCGGAGCCAGCCTCCTCGTAGTAGATCTTGACCGCGCCGTTTTCGAATACTGGCATGCCGTTACCCTCCCCCGTTGTTTCCACCAATTGGCTGCAGGTCGATTGTAGACGGAATGTGGATACCGGAGGCGCCCCCCAATTACCTGTCCAGGTGACCTGTATGCGCGGGAATCACTCGCTTCGGCGCTGCCGCTCTTACATGAGCTGGCGGACTTCGTTACGCGTGCCAGCAGGCAAGGATCGCCATTGCGCCTGAAGTCGTTCTCGCTCGTCAGGGGTCAGGCTTTTGAACTTGTCAAACTGCGCACGAAGGCGTTCGCGCGCCGCAGGCGACATCTGTTTGTATTGCTCACGCCGCTCGAGTACACGTTGGCGTTCGACCGGCGTCATGTTCTGCCAGCGCTGCAAACGCGCCCCAGCCTGTTTGCGCTCATCAGCCGTCATGGATGACCAGCGGCGTGCGCCGTTCAACAACACGCGTTGCCGCTCCGCACTCAACTCCGCCCAATTGTATTTAAATGGCGCGAGGATGCGTTGCTGTTAGCTTGTCAGTTGGTCAAACGCGAAGGACTGCGCCTGCGCCGGGCTTGCGGCCACCAGAGCCAAAGACAAACACATGGCCACAGACTGAAGACCGCCGCGCAGCAGGCCAGCGAATTG
>MDTA01048619.1_pt1 | contig 19718 bp, 5 predicted proteins | sample 811151 | NCBI WGS metagenome assembly MDTA01 (sample SAMN05326648, study PRJNA326480) | marine metagenome | isolation source: seawater | place: Indian Ocean: South | collected 2010 | reverse complement strand
TTGGTAACCTTGATACCCTTGATACCCTCTTCCTTGATACCCTTGGTGTCCTTGATAGCCTTGGTAACCTTGATGCCCTTGATACCCTTGATACCCTTGGTGTCCTTGATAGCCTTGGTAACCTTGATGGCCTTGATAGCCTTGGTAACCTTGATACCCTTGATACCCTTGATACCCTCTTCCTTGATACCCTTGATGCCCTTGATAACCTTGATAGCCTTGGTAACCTTGATACCCTTGATATCCTCTTCCTTGATAGCCTTGATGCCCTTGATGACCTTGATAGCCTTGATAACCTTGGTAACCTCTTCCTGCGTACTCACCATCTACGCCCTGATACCCTTGATATCCTAAGTCGCCTTGGTATCCTTGATAACCTTGGTAGCCCCTTCCTGCGTACTCGCCATCTGCACCCTGATACCCTTGATGACCTATATCACCTTGAGCGCCTACACTGCAACCTAAACATACGGTTATTCCAAAGTCACTTTCGAAATTGCTATTAAGAGAAGCTTTTTTATCTTCATCAATCGAATCTATAATTATACCACTTGTTCCTGAACTGCTTGCGTTTATGTTACCACAGGCTGCTTCATCGCCGTAAAATATTGTTACAGACACATCCACTGAAAAATCAAGAGAATATTGTTTCCAGCAATCGTTATAATCTATGGTTAGTTGTTCTCTAACTATTGGGGTAGAGGTAGTTGTAGTTCCAGATGAGGTTGTTGTAGTTCCAGATGAGGTTGTTGTGGTTGTGGTAAGACCACTCCAATCATATTCGCTGATGCCGTAATTGAAACATGAAGCACATCCCTCACCCCCTTGGTGTCCTTGGTGGCCTTGATGACCTTGGCCTTGGCCTCCGCTGTTGAGTTTACATATTAAATTAAATTTAAGACCACTAACGCCTTGATCAGTTCTAAAATCTATACCATCTTGAATATTTGTTTCACTTCCTCCAATACCTGCATAAAGTTTAGTAGCTTTAATAGTTACGTTTGCAGCACCTGAATCTGCTCCGGTGTAATAATTAATGGCCGTAATTTCGCCGGTTAATTTTTTTGTGTCATCACACATAGGAGGACAACAATTATCACATTCAGTATGAGGGCATTTAGTAGTAGTGGTAGTGCTCGCTGCTGATGTAGTGGTAGTCCCAGTGGTGGTAGTAGAACCATCTACTTCATTAAAACAAAGTTCGACTACGTCACCGACACTCCAACAACAGTCGTTTGTCGGGCAACATTTTGCCAAACTTGGTATTTCTGCTTCAAATGAAATTTCTTGTGGTGCGGTAGTTGTGGTGGAAGAGGGCGCACTAGTTGTTGTACCCCCTCCCGAAGTAGTGGTAGTGGGCGCAGCGGTTGTAGTTGTTGTTGGAAAAGTCCAAGTAGTGTCAAGAGTTTCACAATTTGGACAACGAAAATCTTGAACATCCTGATGTTTGGCTCCAGAACATCCACTATCACCACCGTGCGCTCTGCTTCTGCCAATTACATTTATATCTTCGTAGTAAATTACTGGTTCAGTTATCTGACTATTTCTAGCAGAATCAGGAGGAACGGGGTTTGTGGTAGTTGTTACTCCCGGAGGTAAAGTTGTTGTCGTGTTTGTTGTTGTTGTTACTGGGGGGTAAGGACAATTAGAATCCGTGCAATTCACCTGTATTGAACCTGATCCTGATGTGCAAATATTACTAACACTAGTAGAAAATGTTAATGTTACGGTATTACCCATAACGTTAGCTGTTCCACTACTAGTAGTAGTTCCCCCAAAGCCATCGTCATGAGTTACGTCTATAGATAAACCCGAAGGATGAGTCGAAGAATTACCCCAACATGGTAAACCAGCGCTTGCTACAAAAAATGATATAGTTGCAACACCCGCTGCACTATCGTAAGAGCAGCTAGTACTACTTAAAGAAATTGTCACTGGCCAACCACATACGATAGGCGCTATAGTGGTTGTTGTTGCACTGCCACCTCCACCACCTCCACTACCGCTACCACCGCTACCACTGCCACTCCCTCCTGTTACGCCACCACTTGTACCAAGGCCACAGTCTAAATCATCATACATATTTTTTGAATCGCATATTAAGCCATCCAAATTTGAATCAGTATTTGCTTCCCAAGTTATACCTCCACCGGGTTTTTGAACTCTTACTTGATCTCTTAATGGTCTTACATAAATTACATCTCCTACTTTATACTCAGGAGTAATTTTTCCTAAACTGCCATGCCAATCAACGCTATCTTCAACCAAGCAAAAATCACCAGTTCCATCACTTTTTTCTCCGTCTTGTAAAAATCTAAAATTATGGTGGCAATCTTCTCTATAAAAATGTTTGTTCCCAGTATCTACTCCCGCGCCCACACTATAATCCATCCAAGGTTGGTTTGCGTGTATATAAGCCAGCGCATTTTTCGGTAAACCGGGGCTAACACGATACACTAAAGGGTCTTTTCCTAGAACAGCGTCGGTTTTTGTTTTGTGTATTGTAAAACATTGACAATCAACTACGTTAATAAAAAACCAATTTTCTTCGTCAGGAGGAAGGGTAGTGTTTGTAGTTGTAGTTGCTCCCGGTGCTGCTGTGGTAGTAGTAGTGGTTGAATTTGAATCTGGAGAATATGGAGTCAAATATAAACCAGTTTTTGGTTTACCTTCTGTCCATTGAGAAAAACTATAGTTGTAAACGTATTGCTGTCCACCGGGAAAATATACTTTTTGTCCATTAGAAAATTTATGATCTTTTCCAGCACACCATACTTGTATTAGATTTGATTTTTCACAACTCCAAGTATTTTCGCCAGTATTATAAGTATCAACATCTAAATTTATATAAGACTGATTGGTTATGTTAAGCGTAATAGGCCCTTGACCAATATTATGGTTGGGTGTGTGACTCCAAACCCAAAGATCATGAGGTCTTTGAACAATATGAGTATCACCCGTTTCTAAATCTTCACATTTTAATATTCTACTATAAAGAATCGGACAACATAAACCATTGTAACCAGTATCGTGATGAAGACCAGTGATCTTCATCCTTCGATATGGTTCGCTAGCAAAATGTCCTTTTCTCCAAGTCGTCATGATGTTATATCTATTGTAGCTGTTTCTTCTGCGTTTCCACTCACACTATCTGGGTAAGTGGGTTCTATTTTTAGCTTTGCTGAAATAGGATGATTATCATCGTGATCTACAGCAATAACTTTTATATAAAGAACCTGATCTTCTGTAACGCTTATTGTTGATGTTGTTTTATATTTTCCGTCTCCATAAGTTGTATTATAAGCAGCATCTCCCTGTGCTTCTGTTAGTCCTCTTGCTAAAAAATCTGTAATTAGCGAGTTTCGAACAAATCCTGTTCCTAAATTAAATACATTTGTAAAAGTTTTGTCACTGGAACTTAAAATTGGTACTCCTGTTGCTCCACTACCTGTTGGTCCAGAAGTAGTTGTAGTTCCAGATGAAGTAGTTGTAGTTGTTACTCTTTCGCTAAATGTAACAGTAGGCGATGCTGCGTAATAGTTTCCTGAATTAGTTATATTTACAGAATTTATTACCCCGCCGCTTGCCGCCACGGTTCCAGTAGCAGTAACATCTGGAGAAGTTGCTGCGCCAAATTCTACCACTGGATCAACGTAATTCGACCCTCCTGCGGTTATATTTACACCTGTTACCTTATTAAATGTCCCAATATTTCCAGAAACATACTCCAAACTTACATGACAATTCTGAGCTACGCTGGTTGTCGTAAAATTAACATATTCTGTTTCTACTACCGAGCTAGTAAATTGATATATATATTCTTTCCAAGTACTTGACTGAGAAGTTACATTATTAGTTTCTAATAATTGTAATACATTTGCTGTTTGTCTAGTCGGCGCATCATGGAAATTTATACTAAAAGTTTTTTGTATTGTTCCTACGTTGGTGTCTAAATCTAATTTTAAAGTGTTTGTAGTTGATACAGTTCCCGTGTGGGTGATATTTATTGTACCGCTTGTTGAATTTGTTATTTCATTAGTAAAACTATTTATTGTAAAAGCGGTTGATGAACCTGTTGCTAGCGATACTCCAAATATATAAAGGCATTCATTTGGATCAGAAGAAGTTATTGAAACGCTTACGTCAAAACTTGTTGTTTTTTCTACGTTTTCAGGGCAAGTAATTGTGCTAGTGATACCATCTGAATATATTTTTAAATTTTCAGCAGAAACTGTACAGCTTGTTGTATTTACAAAAAATTTTTCTACATTAAAACTTGTCTTTGTTTTGCCTTGAGCTACTAAAATATCATTTATTTTATATGTATATTTTGTATCTGAAAAATCTCCAGAGATTGAAAACTTTTCGTCTTTTGCATAAGAAAAGCAATTTCTATTATCTGGATCAAATATGTTACCTTGATTTAAATTAAACTTAAATTCGTTAGAAGAATCTTTAAATCCAAACTCAGCCGTACCAGTTAAATTATTTACAGAACAGTTTTCTAACAAAAAAGAAAAACTTTTTTGCTTTGTCAACCTCCTTTCGTTTGTTCCTGTAAATGTTAATGCCATGGTATAAATTGCGTGTTAAGCCCTGAGTGGTGATTAATCATTGATGTTGGTTGTGCAAATTGTCCTTGTAATGATCTTGCTCCAATTTTTTGCATAATCACTTCTTTCTTAGGTGGTTTGGGGTGTCTGTTAGAAAATTCAAAATTAGTTGTTAATCCTTCTCCATCTAAATTTAAACTAAAATTAACTAAACCATATCTTGGATTTATAAACGATGACATCGCCCCATAGTCTGTTGCGTCTAAAGTCAAAGTTATCTTTTGCGTTGGAGCATTGCCGCCTGTATTTGCCATAGTGACATTTGTATTGAATGCGTTCATTAAGGCGTGTACTTGCGCTAAATTTAAAGTAGTTGATTGGCCAAATATTAGAAATTTTTGCACGATTTGATTTGAATCCACATTTGGATCAAGCTCACTTGTGACATCTATATCTAAAATGTCTGCTTCCATGTAGTTAGAAGCAAATCCTACTGATGGAGCAGGTGGACTACCTAATATATTCACCTCTTTTGGGTAGGTTCCTCTATAAGTTATTTCTGATTTTACATAACCTATATAATCATTTTCTACTGGAAAGATTATATGAGTAGAACCCTTGTAACTCGTAACAACAATTGAATCTGCGGAGTGACTCGAAAAATGGTGAATCGGGTCTTGTATATCTGGACATTCACACACCTGTTCAACAATATTTTGATCACAAAATAATGTGCAATCTTTTTTACCAGTAGAACTTTGAGCTACTTCTAAAATTCTTCTTTTTCTATTATCAAAAACTTTAGCATTTGTTCTTGACCCCCCTTGAGTAACGCCTAAAACTTGGTGAGACCCACTTGAGTCGGATATTGTTAATGCGCTCATTTTCGGTATTACTGCTATACCGGGAAAATATCCTTTAACTCTTTTGTCTTGGGCCAAGTAATCATTTTCAAAATTAGGTAAAATTTGTTTAAAGACATGCATACCCGGCACTTGGAGGACGTTTGCCATTAATCTGGAATAAACAGGAACATAGTGCTGTAAGTCTGTTTGATGTATGTGAGAAGTTCCATAGCTTACGCTTCCCGATACATCACTATCTACCCATTGATTTTCAAACAACTCATCTACATGATGCTCGTGAGTACCCCAAGCGTTATCATCTAATGGGACAATATATATTGGGTCGTGATTTGTTCCAGCTAAAGCAAACTGCCCATTACTGGCTCTTAATAAATCTGAAAATGGATAAGCTTTGTTTTTGTGCCAATTACCATTTGGTAATGTAGTTATTTGAGAACTTAAATCAAAAAATTTGTTTGTCGTACCGAAAAGGTCTTGCGCGTCAGGACACTTTCTGTAAGCTTCAGGAGGATTATTCACTGATCCACCACCAGCAGAAAAGTATCCATATTTACCTATAAAATCTGATAATTCCCTATCATATTCTTCGACGTTTCTCTGATGAGTTTCATTGTAAACCCCTACAAAAACATCATAATTATCTGGGTCTTGAAAAACTGGGTGCTTCCAAGATTGATTTGATCCGACAGAAGCTAAACCCATTGTTCTAGTTAATGCTAGTTTAGCGTCTCTGTCTGTTATGTGTCCGTAAACGGGGTCGGGAATAAATCCCAAACTACCCCATCCTGCTGATGTTACTCCTTGGCTAGCTATGGTTGCGCTCAACCAAATGATTCTTGCTTCAGATTGATATTTAGCTAAAGCTATAGAAGTTCTTAATTGCGAATCGGTTCTACCTTGGTGAGCTTCTTGGCCTACTAAATTTTCTATGGTTATTGGTTTTATTGTTCTCTGTTCAAACCCTACTTGATTTCTGGTAAATGTTTTTCCGGGTTTCATACTTTTAGTTATAACGCTTTTTCTGTAAGTATTTTCTAAGCTTCTAACCTCTTCGTAATCTCTTATCATCGAACCACTTGATTTATCAAATCCAGAGTTTATTGTTGCTTTTAAAGCGTCTAAAGTTGTACTGGGAGAAGTTAAATCAACTCCCACTATAGTTGGAACAGAAGTGAATGGGTCAAAATAAAATTCGAAACTAAAATCTGAAGCCCAATTATTTAGCACCTCTCTCAATGTTCCAATATAACTTTGCCTATAGTTTGAGTTTTTATTGAAAGCTGGACCCGATAAATTTGAACTTATAGATGGATTAAATCCCCCCATCGCGTCTAATAGCTCTGAAAAACTATAATCAACTTTTGGTATAGAACATTGATTATCGCTCCAAGCTTCTTTCCCAACCATTATAAAACCCCCAGCCATAGGATGACCTATATTGGTTCCAACAGCAGACACTGTTGGGTATCTATTGGCTGAACCAGAAGTTTGCAAAAAGTTAGGTATTAAACTATTGCATTGTACACACTGGATATCGAAAGCAAAACTCTCAACACCACCAGCTGTAGCGGGGGCATGTCTAGCGTTTAGTCCTACATATACTTTATCCAAACAAATCGAAGCATCTACAAATTGAACATTTAAAGTTCTTTGTCCTGCGGATTGACTAAATCCGTATTTATAAAGGTACATGTTGTAGAAAGTCACCGAACCAACTTGAATAGTGTGTCCTCCAGTGGGGGTAACATCTAAGAAACTATCATCTATAGCGTATTGACCATTCTCACTTACTATATTTAAGGTAACTTTAGTGGTTTCTGTAGACCCACCAAAGGAGGAACTCATATTATAAATTCCGCCACCAAAAGCTCTTCCGGGGCTTCCATTATTTAATATTATTCCTGATAAGCTTTTAGCCATTTTTATACCTTTTTCCTTTAATAATTACACTTTTTTAATTTTTTAAAAAAAGACTATTTATTATATATTATAAGAAGTAGTCTGATTTTCATAAATAACTGTAGATTTTTTACTCACTACATTGCTAGATGTTGCAATATTACAAGAATTTGTAGCTATATAATCTGATTCAGCTTTTCTTACTCCATCTAACCACAAAATTTCACTAATTAAATGATTTGGAACTAAATCAACAAATACTTTCATTGTTCCTGTTAAAGCTTGGTCTAGCTCTGAATGCCTTGAAATAACTCCTATTCTCCCTGAATCCGTAACTTGACTAGAATCAATTACTAAATCTGAGCTTGAATCCGTAAAATCAGTACCACTTACTAACTTTTTACCATCTAAATAGGCGTCTTTTCCGGCCATTGCAGATATGGTTAGATTCCCGCTGCTGGGATTATAGTCTACAAAATGATTTTCTCCATTATCAACAATATCATAAAAACAAACATCATCTTCTGTCCAGCTTCCTGAATATTTTTTAATTTTTATTCCATCCCTCGTATAATCTGCTCCTGATTCGAGCAATAAACCATTTACATAAATATAAATAGCTTTTGAACTTTCATAGTCTTCTTTCAATATAAAAGAACCATCAACAGAGTTAAAAGTAGTTGAATTATTTAAATCTGTACTATATTTATTGTGTGTATGAATTTGATAATTATAAGAGGTAACTCCATCTACTTCTTTCAATATTAAAGATGATGGAGCAAAGCTCTTAATGTAAGTATAATCAAAGGTTTTTACTCCAGCGGTAAATTGTTCTACGCTTCTTGTTGAAGGAGTGCTTGAGGTGGTATAAACTGCTTGAGCTTTAGTTTCGGCAGTGTACACCGGAGTTTCTTCATAAAATACGTATGATGTTCCACTCGCGTCTGTTATAGTGGTTGGAGTGTTTGTGTATCCAGTTAAAATTTGGTTTCCAGTGGGTACTTGTTGAATGACAGAGCTTGCTGGAGGATAATATGTTTCAGATACTGTGGAAATAGAATCTTCTGTTATGGAAGAACAAATCATGCTATCAAAAATAGATTTTACTTCAGTTTCTCCAACAACATTTTTAAGTAAAATAAATTCATAAATTCTTCCAGAAAACATTTGATCAAAGTCTGAAGCACTTGGAATAGTCTTTAATCCACCCAAATACCATTCATCGCCCTTTTCCATACTGTATGATGAATTTATAGTTTTACTCGTGGAAGTTAAACTCAAAGGATCATAAACATATATTTTTGCTTGTTTGGCTTCACGCTGATAACTAACCGCTATCATACTTTTCGGATTCAACACTTCTTGAAGAGTGTGAATTTCTAAGTCTCCGTTTGTGTTATAAAACTCAAAAAATAAGTTTTTAATTCCATTTATTCCTATTTTAAAACCGCTACTGGCTGTTGATCCTGTGTTATTAAAAATTACGTTTCTTTTCGAAGCGTCTGTTGTGCATAGTGATTCTATATTTATTAGTGCAGTCCAATCGTCGAGTTCTTTGTCTTCAGATAACTTCACTAAGTCTCCTCCTGAAAAAGTCCCATAACCCACAGAACTACTTATCGCATTGGTTGTTGTTCCCTTATTGATTCCAAGATTTGCTCTGGTTGATGGATAAATTTGATTTATTTCGTCTACAAAAGTGTCTGACAATGTTTTAGAATTATTAAATAGATAGTTGGGAGCAGAACCGCTATAAGAAACAAGGTTTTTCCAATTATATAGCACTTCCACATCATCGATACTAAAGCCTACTCGCTCTAAAGATATTCTTAGAGTTTCTCTGGTAGCGTGAGATGTTGCTCCCGTAGAGAAGCTTGGTGCTAGTGTTGTAGTTGTTGTACTCATGTTTTATACCGTTATTAGTTCTGATCCTGCTTCATAGCTTTTATGTACCTGCTTTGTTCCCCCCGCGTTGTCTGCGTCTTGCTCTGTTCTACCTTCGTCTACTACGTACGGTGTTCCTGTTCCTGCGAAGGCTGAATGTAAAGTATTCGTTAAATTGTTCGTGGCGTTCGCAATAAAAGCTCCAGTTGCACCCATGTAAGAAGATGCCCCCTCGTCCGCCGTCAAACTTACGTTTGTAAGTACGGTTTCTCTGGTTAAAAACCCAAAATCTTGAAAAGTATAATATCCATTTTCAGTTGCCGAAGCTGCTGCTTTTATATATGGTGTAGACGGATTAACTGTAACAGTCCAGCTTGCGGCAGAATAGTGCTGGATATAATCTTCATCGTTAAAAGTCGCAGAAAGCTTTAAAGTACCTTTTTTTTCATTTTTATTTATTGAAGAGCTAGAGGATTTTGTGTTCAAGGTGTAAGGTGAACCAGCTATGTCGGTATAAGCTGTATCGCAAAAGCCACGTAAATAAGAGTCTAAAGATGTTAAACTAGATAAAAAATTATTTATTTCTGTTACTCTACTTGATAGAGAACCTCTAGTTATTAATTCTCCATCCACAGAAACAGAGGTCACTCCTGTTACTTTGTCTTCGCTAACAGACACTGAATAATCAAAATAAGAATCCGAACTACCAAACAAAGTGTCGTCATTAAATACAGCTACTTGAATTAGTTTTTTTCCATTTTCGTCTTCCTGCAATGATTGCTCTGTGGGTTTAGCATTTAACGTTATTCCAGAAGCGGTTTCTGCGGCTGATTTCAAATCCGCGATTGACATTTGACTGCTTCTAAGATTTGATAAAGTTGAATTTGTGCCTCCACCATGCTCTACAGTTATTTCTACCTGTTTATATTCCGCTTCTAAAGATTCTGTAGTTACGATGCTTTGCCTCTTCCAAACGTTATTTGTACTACTGCTAGTACTATCAATAATGTCTGTTTTATATTTTTTGGTTATAGAGTAAGTGCTTTTCGTTCTATCTATGTTTTCCGTTTCTTCTATTATTATACTATTTGAAGAAGTTGCGCCTAAGCTATTAATAATAGATGGAAAACCACTAACCCTAGATTGCGCCCAAGTTCTTGCCGTACTTAACCCAGATGCACCGTTTACGCCCCTAGCTGATGCAGTATGGGTTGTCATAACGGATTGATCATTTTCTACGCTTTGTTCTACAGTGTCGCTTGGGTCTAAGATTTCAGTACTATCAAAATTATAAGCTGTTAAATTAATTGTATAATCTAATCTACCTTTAAATCTTTGTTTGGGTATATCCAAGCTTTCAACGAAAACGTTATCAAAGGTGGTTCCGTCTATAGAAAGAGTTTTATTATTATCATTAAATGTAGATATTAAACTATTTTTGAATGTTTCTAAATTTCCAACGATACTTTCTGCCGCGTACCCTACTAAAGAAATTGAATAAGTGTTTCCCCATTTTTCACCATACTTTAAAGGCTGAACGTTAACATTAGCATACGGAGGATTACTTGATCCCCATGGCTGTGCTCCGTTGTAAGTTATGGTTGCCATTTTATATTTCTTGTGGGTATTGAATTGTTGCTGTTACTGTTAAGTTCCTGTCGGAAGTTATTTCATAGTTTAAATCTGTTATCATTTTTTCTTCTTGAGAAAAATTTAAATCAGTAAAAACATTATTTAATTCGCTTTCAGCTACTGTAGCTGCATAATCAATCATGGAGGTTGGTTTTGATGGGGATGACAAAAAATTCGCCCCTAAAGTACTTCTATCTAAAACGCAAGTTACGGTTACCGTTCTTTCTCCAAGTCTACTTTGTTTTCCTCCTCCTGTTCCTGATAAATTTGCTGGATCATGTACTAACATCTTCCATGCTGCTATTGGGAACTCTGTTTTCGTTCTAATTGGTAACTTATCGGAGATTACTTTGGTTATTTTTTTAATTCCAGCAGCTGGGTCTCTGTTTTTGTCTGTGTTAAAGGTTTTTGTATATGTTAAATTTTTTCCATTTGGATTATAAGAAACTTCTGAATTAGTTTCATAGATTGAAGAGTTAGTATTTAATCCAGAAGAACTTAAAAGCGAATTAAGCCTCGTAAGAGCGCCTGAACTTTCGGTGCTGTACACTGATTGAGGCGTTACGTTAGTGTTTCCTTTTGAACCGTATATAGTAAAATTTCCTCTCTCAGTTAATTCTGTTATTCCACTTTCGTTTTGGCTCACTATTAATTCTCTTTCTGTTGTATAATTTGTACCTATATTTGGATCATCTGTATAAATTATTGTATAACTAACTTCTTGATTTATATGATTTATATTTTTTCTAGTTTCTATGGGGGTAGTAGTGTTTAAAGTTCCAGATGAGGTTAGTACTGCATTGGTGTAAACAGTGCTACATCTACCCGCAGAACTACTTAAAATTGTTGATAATTCAGCAATGGCAGCGTTTAAATTACCATTTATTGCTTTATTTATTGAAAGAATTTTTCCACTTTCAGTAACAGTAATAACTCCTTCTTTATTTAAAGATAAATTATGAGTGTATTCATAAGTCGAGTCTTCGCTAGAATCTCTATTAGATAGAGTATTTATTCTTCTTGTATATGTATACTCTCCTGTTATTTTGTTTTCTGAAGTAGATACATACCCTTCTACACCAGCGGTTCTTAAAGTGGATTGAATAGACCCTAAATTAGAACTAGATGATTGATAATTGTCTACTATAGCTTTAGCTATTGCCCCAGTTAAAGCAGTTGGGTTGCCTGAGTTTGCTTGTGTAGCTATGTCGTTTGGAACAACAGTTATACTATGAACTATATCATTTTGATTATTTAATCCACTTGTATAGCTAAAGGATTCTGATATATCCTGTATGTATTCATTATAAGAATTTATTTGGCCATATAAATCACTATATTCTGTTGTGTTTATGTTGGATAAATCACCTTCTACTATTTCTTCTATTTGTAAATTTATAGTGCCTCTATCTATTGCATTGTTCATGCTATCGGGAGAAGAAGTGGCATCGAATGATATTATAGAAGCATTGGTAAAAGTTATTGACCCGATGGTTAAGCTTGCCGTCCTTGTTCCTGATGCTCTATAAGTAGAAATATAATTTTTCCAGTCTGATAAAGTTCCATCACCTGTGAAAAATATTTCTAAAGAAGTAACAATTGTATCTTGATAATTTAATCCTTGTCCAAGAAATTTTTTTGTTACATTTACTCCTTTACTTGTTATACATTCGAATTCCGGACTAGAACCTCCCCCACTACCGCTACCGCCACCAGTAGGAGGAAGGGTAGTTGTTGTTGTTGTACTTGTTGTTGTGGTTCCAATGGTTGGGGGTACATCTCCGCTTGGTGTATTAGTATTAAATATGGGTAAATTATCTTGATCTGCCCATAAGCTGCCCGTTGTGTTTCCGCCTCTAGGTGAGGCTGAAGGGGGCGAATAAAAAGGATCGATAAGACCACCAAGCACACTACCACTACCCGGTGCCGTTCCTACCTCAAAGTGTAAATGAGGTCCAGTGCTGTTTCCCGCAGAACCTACGTACCCTATTAAATCTCCGGTAGAAACCGATTGACCAACAACTAAATTTGCAACGTTATTTTGCTGCAAGTGAACATAACACGTATATCTATAACCTAGTCCAGTAGTTCCATGATCTATAACAACATAATTACCTCCCGTGGTTGGAGAATTTCCGCACTTGCTTCCTCCAACGGCATGATCTCCAGAAGTTAAATTGACATTACATTGATCTTTTTCTGAAAAATGCAATCTTAATATAGTACCACTTTGCGCTGCCGTAACCGACTTTGGATTACTAACCATATCGCTCCAATCATTACCGTCAGGCATTATGGTTGGGTCATAATGGAAAGACATATCTGTACCACCATGACCACTATAATCATCGTCTCCTCCTCCTGTCCAATCTGGGTCTTTAAACGTGATTAAACCATGTCCAGCTGGAACGGGCCAAGATAAGTATTTATTAGACATTACTTTTTATTCTTTTTCCTTAAATCATTGGTTGGGTTCCGGGTCCAACATTAGGAGTTGGATTAGGCGGTTTTGGGTTTCCATTTTGTGTTCTAGTTAATTGTTGTGAAACATAGCTTTCGATTTGAGGCCAAATCTGTTTAACAATGTCTTGAGCACCAACGCTTAAGTTTCCGTTATGAGTAACTGAAAGCTTGTGTTGTATGTTACCCATTACTTCTGAAACTGATGCTCCCTCTCCAGCGCTTGCAGCAGCTTCTCTAACGACTTCTATTAATCTGGAGATATGAGTTTCAATTGAACTATTAAATCCTGTGGTTATAGCGGATATAGAAGCTTCATCTAACTTCATTGGTCCTAAGTTTAAGGTTTGATTACCTTCTTCACCCGTTGTGTTTAACTGTCCGAATATCGAATCAACACCGGCTTTTAAAGAGTCAATGAAATTATTTATTGCTTGATTTAAATTAGATTGATTAAATGTTTGTGGATTTTCTATTCTGCTTTCAAAATTAGGAACTGACCCCGTTGCTGCTCCTCCACCTATTAAGTTTCTATTGTTGCTTGAGGCCATTAAGTCGTTTTTTGCATTTTTAAATTGTAAATCATTCCATACAAATGCACCGAGCTTATTTGCTTTTATGGAACTGTGTTGTCCAAGTTTCACATGAGACTGAGCTTCTTTTCTGGATAATCCATACATATCCATAAGAGCATTTGTTTCTCTATTTACAGCGTCTCCTACTTGTTTCTCTATAAAGTTTGGAACAGAACCCTTGTTCTTCCGATTGAGTGATGAAAACGGATTAACTAGCTGAAAAGCGCTGTATAGTCCTGATCCTATTTCTGCTGCTGTTCCCACTGGATTTACAAGTGGTTGGTATGAATGTTGATACCATTTTCTTTCTGCACCCGGATTACTTCTCCATCCATGTACAGCATTTGATGCAGTTTCCCCTGCCATAACAGCTGGCATTTGTACTAACGCAGATTCTGAATCGAAAGTAACATCTATCCTGTCTCTTGGAGGTCCATCATAAGGAGTTAGAGCAATACCAGCTATTGCTGCTACTGGATTGACTTTACCTGCGTTTGCTGCTAATCGAGGAAATTTCTGAGCAAAGCTAGCAGCACCTCTTTGAAGAGTAGGAGTGTTTCTGCTTAGAGCTTGAGTCGCTCTGTCTCCTGCTCTATTTACGTTTTGGCCAATAGCGCTTTGATTTAGTGTGTTCCTAGCTGCGTCCAAGCGTGTAGCTGGAGTAGAAGGTGTAACTGGAGTAGAAGGTTGAGAAGGTTGGCTATATACAATATGTTTCTGATTATCAATACCCTCATATATCGTTTGTCTAGTATTAATGCGGTCTTGAAAATCTGCTTCGGCAGTTCTGGCCAGATATTCATTATATATACTTTCTTTATTATCAAAATCATATAATAATCCTTTTTCTGGGTCAGGAGCAGTAGGAAGATTTATGGTTTGGTCGTTAATAGTCACAGATCGACCACTGGGAGAGTAACTATGGTGTTGTACCATTTTGTTTATGCGATCTAATGCGTCCCTTTGAACTTTCGGGCGATCCTCCAACGATCCATAAAACTCGTTAAATTTTTTCTCCATAAAAGTAGCCTGATCAACGGGGTTTTCTGCGGTTATTTTATAGTTTTTATATTCTTCAAGAACCGCATTATGCATGTTTTCGTGAACAGCTGTGTTAAGAGCGTCTCTCATTGCTTTAAATTCACTAATATGAATAGGAGTTTTGGGTGGGAATTTTGTTCTGGTTTGTGTATCCATAGTGTACTGATTTAAGAATTCTCTAGTTATATGAGAGTTTTTACTTTTAGGATTAAAAAGTTCATGTGGATCATATACATAACTTGGACCACCCTTTGGTGACGCCAAACCAGCGATTCCGGGGTAAGGCTCTTTTCTCCTGAGTAAATTCATATTCCATGTGTCTGTTGTGAAAATTGATTCTGGTCTATATGGCGATTTTGGATTCTTTGCGTCCATTAACTCATTTAAAAAATCTTGCGTTTGTGCAATTAGTGGATTGCTTCTACGTATATTTTGCTCGGCTTGCAAATTAACTAAGTTACCTGCTTGATGCCTACTTAATTCTAATTGATCATATATTCTTTTATTTTCGTCTACTCTCGCCTTTAATTTGGCCCATGCTTCTGGTGATGTGTTTATATCAGCTTTACCAAGGTCAGCAACAGATGATGACCACACGTTCATTTGCTCTGCCAATCGTTTACTGAAAGCTTCTTCTGCTAAATCAAAATTTGTTCGAAGATTAGTTTTGTAAGCGGGAGTGCCATCCGCAAAAGGTACTGTTCGCGTAGCGGCGACTGTTTTTCCATCGGGCAGGTCGATTATTTCTAATTGTGCATCTCCGGGTCTGATTTCTGGTGGTATATTAGGATTACGGCGAAGCAGCGTATTTTGTTGATCCAGCTTTAATTTGCCGAACTCGTCGCGTGTAATAACTGGTGGCGCAAAATTGGGAACTAATCCTTGATATCGATGGCGTCGTAAATTAATTCTTCTATCTGTTAAAGAGTCTGTTGGGTCTTTTGAGTAGTGGAAAAAATTCTTACGAATCTCTTCGAATTTTTTGTTTGGATTAGTAATATTTGCGCCATGTTCTATTCCTAAATTCATTGTGTTTGCGTAATCTACCCAATCTTCTGCGCCACGTTGCAAATTTCCTTTTCCTTTAAGCCAGAGCCTATCGTGCCAAGGTTGGATTTTTTCTATAAATTTCGTTTCTTCTTTCGTTAAATTTTTGTTACCCATCGCTTGGATTTGTTCGTATCGTTTAATGTCCGATAAGACTTTATCCATATATTTTTGAGGCGTTTTGTAGATAGCAGTCATCTTAGATGAATCTTGAATCAAATGACGACTTTCTTCACTGTAAGGGTTTTTAACTTGTGACATATTACTCATGAACGAGTAAGCCCAATCTTCATTAGCTCCTATGAATTTGCCCCCGCCGAAAAGACCCCGTCCTTCATGGAGTTTTGTGTATTTTTCACCATGAGACTGAATAGTTCTTTTTCTGATTCTTTCTATAATTTCATGTTTTTTGTTTGTAGGTTCTGCTCCCGGAGTCCAATTGGGTGCAAATCTTCCTAATCTTTCATCTTCTCTGGTCATCGACCAAAAACCGTGAGCTGTTTCATGACGTAAGATGCCAATCCCCGATAATGTTTTTGAATCTGTAATACTTTGGTTATATTTTTTAATCTGTTCAGGGGTAAATTCCGGATTTCTTTCTTGCGTAAATATCTTGGATGGACCTATTAAACCTACGTTTTTCTTATTCATTAGTATATCACCTCCGGAGTAAGTTCCTCGCGCATTTCCAGTGAACTCTGATTCATAAAATCGCATTTGTGATAATAAGGCGTTCCCTCTATCTTGTGATAAGCGATCACGCATATCTAGTGGGTTGATTTTTTTCCCTAGTCTTAGTCCTAATCGACCCGCTCTTATGTCATCTTCAAAATTAGGAACCGAACCTTGGCTTCTCGTTAGGTTAGGCGATCCTAGCGATGGCCTTGGAGGACCGGGGCTGAATGTGGGGCGGGGTATAATATAGTTGGGGTTCGGTCTTGTGTGGGGAGGACGGCGTCCGGGGTTAGGTTTTCGCATAGCTTCTAAAAGCTGTAAGTGCATGGTCTTAGCGTCACTTGTTCCGTAATCTCCGGGTGATAAGATGTTTCCTAAACCGTTACGTCTGGCGAACCACCAAGCAGCTTCTTCAGTTTTACCCTGCCTTTGTAATTCCATGCCTTTTTTATGTGCATGACTTACCCAGTTCGGATCAACTTTATGAAATTTTCCTCCGATGTTTACGTGTCCCGGTGGCGGCACCTTGCCCGTGGGCGGCATAGGGCGAGGTATTGGTTGACCGGGTCGGCCACGATTTCCGGGATTAGCGCGAGTTGGTAAATTTCGAAGCCTGTCTCTAAACTCATCCAGCTCACGCCCACTTAGCGGCATCGGTCTACCTGATTTATCAATTGATATAAAGTTAGGAACTTTGCTCAATTTTTGTTTTAGTTCTTGTCTATTTTTTCTACCCGCATTAGTAGTATTTGGAGCTAAGACAAGAGGCCCATCTGCTCCCGGTAAAACTTCCGCTAAGTCTTTTTGAGGAATAACTATTTCTTCACCGTTTACAAACGTAGGAATTTTTCTACCGGAAAATAAATCAGTACGCATTATACCTTTGGCGTTTTTCTTATAACCTGATATCTTCGAAAGTTCTGCTTCTTCTTTTGCGATTCCTAATTGTTTAAAGTTAGGAATTTTACCGGAGTAAGCTGTGTTTGGTACATCAGGATTCATAGGTAAATCCGTAATTCCCGGTGGAAGCTTAGGGGCAGGAGCTTGATTGGGGTTAGGTAAATATCCTAAATCACATACACAATTTCTAATTTGTTCTAAAAGTCCTATCATCTTCGATTGAAGAGAATTAGACCTAGAAGTGTTTTGTGCAACGTTTTGAATTTCCGTAGTAGGCTGCTTTGCCCCGGTTCTTGTTCCTGCTGTTGCTTCTGGATTTGGTCCTACAGAAGATAAAAATCTATTAAATGTATCAGATCGAGATGGAATATTTCCTCCTGAAGAACCTCCTCCGTATTGTGAGGATAATATAGGCGTTACTATCCCTTGGGGAAGTTTACCCATGTTTCTAAATCCAGAAACACCAAGTTTTTGTAATCGTCTTTGTTTTTGGGCTTCTGGATCGAAGTAGGCCATGTGATCTGCTAAAGCTCTATCTAAATTTCCCCTAGCAGATGTCAAATTTCCTGCTGCGCTTATAGCGTCTGATCTCGAAACTCTTCCTCCGGTTTTGCCACCCGCAAAGTCAAGTTGTTGATACGCGAGTTGTGCGTCAGCAAGCTGTCTTTGTGCGTTTTCTAAATTTTTAATTACAGCGGGTTCTTCATCTTTACCTATGCTAGTGACTCTATTTCCAGCTACACCATTATACATGCTAATTGGAGAGGTTTTGTAACCAGCTATTGGACCTTTAGAATCATCTAATTCTAGTGTTGAGGAACCAAGATTGCCTGAGTTAATCCCTGCTACTATTTCTCCGATTGGTTGTCGAACTGGTCTACGTGGATTTTTAGCAGGATTAAAAGCATTCATTAACCCCGTATTATCTGCTGTGGTCGGTCTGGTTTTTCCTTCTAAAGTTCCAGTTTCACCGCTAGAAGATGGTGGTAACGCGGGGTTAGCCATGATTCTATTTCCATTTAATACTGCTTTTTCAACTCTTCTAATTGCTCTAAGCATTTCATCGCAGCAACAATCTTCATCTTTTTTGGATGACGCTGGCATCGTTGGATTAGCTCTAGCTATATCCCAAGCAGTCGTTGGTCCACTTTGACCACCTTGGCCTCCTCCCGCATTTGGTGCTTGCGGCGTTATTGGAGGCGGCATAAATACAGGAGGTCGTCCACCTACTCCGGGTCTGCGTCCACCTACTCCGGGTCTGCGTCCACCTACTCCGGGTCTGCCTTGACCTACTCCGGGTCTGCGCCCACCTGCTCCGGGTCTGCCTTGACCTACTCCGGGTCTGCGCCCACCTGCTCCGGGTCTGCCTTGACCAATCCTTGGGATTTTTAACCCTTTAACAAAATCTGCAACGCCTCTTAACCCTTCTACACCTCTGTCTCTTAAGCCTGATAAAAAGTCTTTTGCTCTTTGCGTATTTATAGCGTTTTGTTCTGCTTGTTTTTGCTCCGCTTTTTGCATTGCCTCTTGAGCAGCTTTTTTACCTTTTTCTAATAAATTTTGCCCACCTTTCTTCACTCTATTCAGTAAAGAAATTAACCTTGGGGGTTTTGGTTTTACCTCTGGCTTTGTTGATATGGATGGCTTTAATGGTGTTTTACCACCCACGCCGCGAACTTCTGCCGCTTGATTTACACCTTTCGCAGAACTTGCCACTTCACTTTCTGGCTTTGTTCTTACTGAACCAGCGGAAACTCTTTCCGTTCCCATTGTTGCTTGTTCCATTTTTGGTGCAGCTTGAGATTTTGGTGACCCTGTTTTAACTTTACCTCCTCTTGCTTCTAAAACCGAAGGTTTAAGTTGGTTTGGTCTACCCACGCCCTTAACTTCTCCCGCTCTAGTTTCGAGTGTTGCGGAGCGGCCTACTCCACCTTTTGGACTTGTTCTTGCTGAACCACCACGAACTTGTTTTGCTGGGCTAGGAGCAACTATTTCACTTTCGATTGCGCTTCCTCTCTCTATTTCCAACGCTCTTTTTTCCGCTCTTGCCGCTTCTTCTAAAACTCTATTTCTTACTCCAGATGAAGGTTTAAGTTGACTTGGTTCACCCACACCCTTAACTTCTCCCGCTCTAGTTTCGCCTGTTGCGGAGCGGCCTACTCCACCTTTTGGACTTGTTCTTGCTG
>MDTA01031759.1_pt1 | contig 19723 bp, 19 predicted proteins | sample 811151 | NCBI WGS metagenome assembly MDTA01 (sample SAMN05326648, study PRJNA326480) | marine metagenome | isolation source: seawater | place: Indian Ocean: South | collected 2010 | reverse complement strand
TGAAAAAATTTTTCCATTTTATATCAGTTCTAATATGCCTAAAGCTAAAGAAAATAATCAAATACTTGAAAAAAAATTCAAAAAAATTAATCCTCATTTATAGAATAATTAAGAGGTATTTTTGAAAAATTTTAAAGGAAATATTATTAATCATAATCACTCTTTTGTAGGAGAAATTATTTTTGATGAAAAAATAAATATTATTAAAAAATCTAAGAGTTCAGATTTTAATCATTATATAATACCTGGTTTTGTTGATCTTCATTGTCATGGTGGTAATGGTTTTGATGTAATGGAGGGGCTAGATTCAATCAAAAATTTATCTTTATATCATCTTTTTAAAGGCACCACTTCTTTATTAGCGACAACATGGACAAGTAGTTTTAATCACACATATGAAGCACTTTCCGGTTTTGAAAGATTAATTAACTCAGAAAGTAATTTAATTGGTGTTCATCTTGAGGGTCCTTTTATCAATCCAGATAAACTGGGTGCACAACCACCTTTAACACAAAAACCATCATTAGAATTTATTGAAAAAATTACATCTTTAGCAGATATTAAAACAATTACGGTAGCTCCAGAAATAGAAGGGATGAATGAATTCATACCTTATTTAATTGATAAAAAAATAAAAGTTCAATTTGGACATTCACTAGCAAATTATTCTTGTTGTTCAAATTTTATGAATAATTTTGTAATTGGTTTTACACATTTGTATAATGCTATGTCTGGAAATGAAACTAGGAATCCAGGAGTTTTATCGGCTGCTTTAGAAAAGGGTGAATACGCCGAAATTATATGTGATCTTAATCACGTCAGTGAACAATCAATAAAAATAGCAAGTAAATGTATTCCAAACCTATATGCTGTATCAGATTGCATTGGAGCAGCTGGTTTAGAAGATGGAAATTATAAGTTTGCAAATGCTGATATAACAAAAAAAAATGATAAAGTTATGTTAATAGACTCTCAAACTTTGGCTGGCAGTACTATTGATATGCATAAAACCTTTTTAAATTTATTAAAAATTGACTATTCATTAGAACAGGCTGTAGCAATGACAAGTTATCATGCTTCAAAATATTTAAATTTAGAGGATATAGGTATGATAAAAGAAGGATATAAATCTAATTTTGTAATTTTAGATAAAAATTTTAATATTAAAGAAGTGTTTTTAAATGGTAGAAAAATTATTAAGTGAATCTTTAGTTTTAAATGAAGCTTTAAGTATTCCTGATTCTATAAATAATTTTGCGATAAAAGATAAAAATAGTTATCAGGAAGTTGCAGAATTACTTAAAAATAAAAAGTTTAAATTTATTGTTACTTTAGCAAGAGGATCTTCAGATTGTGCAGCACTATTTGGTTCATATATTTTTGCAAAATATTTAGGTTTGCCAACATATAGTATGCCTCCTTCTATTATAACTCTTGAAAATTCAAAATTTGATTTATCAGATGCGCTTGTTATAATTATTTCTCAGTCTGGTTTAAGTAAAGATTTGATTGAATGTGAAAAAAAAACTAGACAAATGGGAGCAACAACTCTCGTGATTTCAAATAACACAAATAGTCCTCTGATTAATAAAGCTAACTATTTTTTTTATATTAATGCTGGTCAAGAAAAAAGTGTGGCAGCTACAAAAACATTTGTTTTAACTTTATTAATTCTAATTAAAATGACTTTGTTTTTATTAAAAAAAAATGAAATTTCTTCATTAATTGAGAAATTAAGTGAACAACTTTTAAAAGACTCAAATAATCAATGGAATCCTAACTTAATAGACTCTTCAATTTCTACAGGATTTATTTTAGGTAGGGGTGTTGGATTTGCAATTTCAAATGAAATTTCTTTAAAATTTAAAGAATTATGCCAAGAACAAATTGAACCTTTTAGCAGTGCCGAAGTAATGCATGGTCCTAAAACATTAATTCAAGATTCTTTTAAATTATTTACCATTTCTTTAAATGATAATAGCGGTAGATCAGTTATAAAAGATAGTAAAGAATTAAATCAATATACAAAATTGATTTATGGAATTTCTCATATCAATAAATCTGAATTTTTTTACAAATCCTTTACTTTAAGTGATTTAGATCCAATAGTTATAATGACAAAGTTTTATCCTTGGATTATTAAATATTCTTTAATTAAAGGTTTGAATCCTGATAAACCTAGATATTTAACAAAAATTACACAAACTTATTAGTATTTTGGAAAACATCGATTTATTTATTGTTAGGAAATAAAGTGAAAAGTAAAATCTGTCTTACTTTTATAGCAATACTAATTTCAGCAATGAGCACTAACAATCAAGCAAATGAAGTTACTAATCAATCAAAGCGTGTTCCAGCTGAATGGGAGCCTCAAGAAGCGATTTGGATGCAATGGCCTGGTTATTGGGAAAAAGACTATGAAAAAACTTTTGCAAAGATAACTGACATTGTTTCACGCTATGAAAAGATTCATATTCTTTACCATTCAGATCAAGTCTATTCTGATGCAAAAAAAGCATTAAGAGATATAGAATCAGATCCAACAAATAAAAATATTCATTGGCACGAAGTACCTAATGACAATGCCTGGATGAGAGACAATGGACCCGTTTATGTTTTAAATAATAATGAGCTAAGGATTTAAAATTGGAATTTTAATGCGTGGGGTGGAGCCTTTGGATCAGATATTCCTTTTAAATTAGATAATGCAGTCCCAGACAGTGTCGGCAGGATACTTGATATGCCCGTTGATCACATTAATATAGTGCATGAAAGAGGTAATTTAGAGTTTAATGGATCAGATACGGTTATATTAAATTGGAGCACTATTGGTGATCCAAATCGAAATAAGAATTATAATAAACAGCAGGCAGAGCATGATATTAAAGAGCATTTCGGTGTTTCTAATGTTATTTTTATCGAAGGTATTCCAGATGGAGATCTTACAAGAGGGCACATTGATGGTATCGCTAGATTTATTGGACCAAGAACTGTAGTCATCGTTCAATGTACAATCCAATCATTATGTCAGCCAGATAGTAAAGATGCTAAGATCTATAATAATGCAGCTAAAATAATTGAGGATGAAGGTTTTAAGGTAATAAGAGAACCTATTGAGGGATTTGTAAAATATAATGATCAAGTATTTGATACTAACTACATGAATTGGTTAGTTGGAAACGGATTTGTAATCGTTCCTGGTTTTGGTAATGAAGCAACAGATAAACTAGCAAAATCTCGAATAGAAAACTATTTTCCAAATCGTGAAGTGTATCTAATTGAGATGTTAAGTTCTTGGGCAGCTGGAGGTGGGGTTCACTGTCATACAAATGATCAACCTGCATTTTCAATAATTAAATAAATCTCTATAATTTGATATAAAATAACCACAAATTCACTCCAAAGTATTTTAAAAAGGCTCTGTACACATTGATATTCAACAAAATTAAAAATAACTACTAATGTGTGGGGATAAATATTGAGCCTAAATTGCTAGTTTCCTCAAATTCTATGATTTCTGAAATTAAATAATGATTTACTTTTGCTAAAAGACTTATTAATGATTTCTTATGACAACTTATGAATGTAGCAAATGTGGTATGTCTGTAAACGCAACTTGTGGGAAATGTGGAGAACCTCTAGTTAATGATCATTTAAATTTAGATGACAACTCTAGTGTTCAAATCTCTAAGTGTCCTAACAGTCATGGAAAAATTAAATCTCCAACTTGTTGTGGTGAAGATATGAGTTGTACCATAAGCTAATATAAAAATTTAGATATTTGATTATTAACAATATATTCTTTTTCAATTGTTGCTCCATGTTTTGCATTTTTAATTATATATAATTTACTGTTTTGTATTTTTTTATGAATTTCTTCACTCATTCTAGGAGGTGAACCAACTTCTTTTTCCCCTGTCATAATTAAGGTTGGGGTTTTAAATTTATCAAAATTAATTAAGTATTTATCTGATTCAACAAAAAGTTTATATGCAATCAAAAAATCTTTGTTATTTTTCTTTTCAAGTAATGTATAAAAAAAATCATATACTTTTTTATTTTTTTTTAAGTAATCTTGATTAAACCATCTATGAATAGAGTTCTTGGTAATACTTTTTCCATTTGATGCTTCTTTATATCTGTTTTTAACAATTGCAATTTGTTTGTTTGTTCTATTGTAAACACTTCCAATTAAAACAAGTTTTTGTACTTTATTATTGTATTTTTTTGTAAAGTGTTGAGCTATTAACGATCCAAGTGAAAAACCAACTAAGTTGATTTTTTTTAAATTTAAATGATGAATTAAATTAATTAATTGATTTGAAAATAGTTCAAAGTTTAATTTTTTTATTTTACCTTTAGATTTTCCATGATTTAATAAATCATAGAATATAATTGATTTATTTTGAAAATATTTTTTTTGTGGATACCACATTGAACTATCCAATCCCACACCATGAATAAAAATTGTTGGCGTGGCTTTTGATAAAAAATTATATTTAAAAAATGTTTGGTTTGAATCTAGATCTTCTATGAATTGATTCATTATTTTTTATGTTTAAAAGAGTCTTTTCTGAAACTATATAATGCTTTGGGATCCATCTGAATATTAATTACTGATGGTTTTTTACAATTTAATGCATCCTTAATCACTCCTTCAAGGTTTGATAAATTATCAACATAATATCCTTTAGCACCATAAAGTTCTGCTAATTTATGGAAGGGTTGACTCGTAATATCTGAACCTATATATCTTTTATTATAATAATCCCTCTGATAAGCTTTTTCAGCGCCCCATGACTTATTATTCATAACAATAGTAATTGTGTTTATATTATGAGTAACTGCTGTTGAAAGTTCAGAGACTGTCATACCAAATCCACCATCTCCCATTAAGCTAAAAACAGGAATATCTGGTTTTGCTAATTTGACTCCAAGTCCACAAGCAAAGGAAAATCCTACTAAGCCAAAATCTAATGGAGTAAAAAGAGATTTTGGTTCTGTAAAATTTAACATATCAGTGGCTTGCAAACATAAAGTTCCTGCATCAAGGGTTATTGCTGAATTATTTGGGATACAATTTCTTAACTTTTCAAATAAACCAGAGGGTTTTATAGGTATAGCATTTATATCAGCTTCTTTTTTTCTTTTTTTTAAATAATTATTTTTATTTTTTTTAAAATCATTAACCCATCTATTATAATTTGGAATTTCTTTATTATTTTGTGTAATTAAATTTAATTCGTAAACTAAATTTTTAACGTCATTACAAATACCAATTGTAACAGGAAAATATCTTCCAATAGATTTTTGATCGGCTTCAATTTGAATTATTTTTGCATTTTTACTTATATAATCGTATGAATAAAATGTTGAATTAAAACCTAGTCTGGTTCCTAATGCTAAAATCAAGTCAGTTTTTTTGACTAAATTTGATGCAATTGGGTTACCTCTAGGACCCATTTGGCCAGCATATAAAGGCTCATAAAATGGAATAGCATCCCCATGGCCTGGAGATGAAACAATCGGTATATTTAATTTATTTGCTAATTTTATAAGATCAAAATAAATTTCACTATTCTTTATTCCACCACCAGCAACAATTACAGGTTTTTTAGATAAAGTAATTAGATTAAAAATTTTTTTTATATCTTTTTGGTTGATCTTTGGAAAATTTTTAATTTTTGAACTATAAAAATCTGTAAATTTATGATTACTTGATAAAACATCTCTTGGAAGATTTATATGAACAGGACCTTGTCTAAGAGTTTGGGCTAAACTGAAAGCTTTATTGAGAATTTGAGGTATTAAATGTGTTTTATTAACAGTAAATGTTTTCTTTGTAATTGGTTCAAACAGAGATTGTTGATCAATCTCTTGAAAAGCATCCTTTCCTTTATGCTCATTGGTTATTGCTCCAGCAATAGATATAACTGGAGAAAATGCTGCTTTTGCTTGGGCTACCCCAGTTACAAGATTAGTTGCTCCAGGACCATTTTGACCAGCAATTATAATTCCAGGCTTGCCTGATGCTCTAGCATAACCATCCGCCATATGGGTTCCCGTTCTTTCATCTCTCACATCAATGAAGCGTATTTTTTTTTCATAATAAAGTGCATCAAATAACTCCATTGTAGCTGAGCCTATTAATCCAAAAACTATATTAACATTTTCCTTTTTTAGTTTCTCAATAACAGCTTTTCCACCAGACATTATCTGGTTGGAACTTTTATTAATCATTAAGAAGCAGCTTTAATGGAAGTTTTAGCTTTACTTTTAAAGTGAGGCATTACTTTTTCAGTAAACAATTTTATACTTTTCATGCAATCTTCATGTTTTACACCTGGAAAATTTGACCAAACTTGTAAATTTTGTAAATTTAGAACATTTTGCATTTCTTCTATTTTTTCAATTACATAGTCAACAGTACCAAACAACATGTTTCTTTCATGAAGAAATTCATAAGATAGTAAATCAAGCTTATTCTCAGTTTTAGGTAATTCTTCTTCAGGATTCATGTGTGTTCCTAAACCTCGCCAATGACAAACCCATCTCATATAATTTACCATTTGTTCACCTGCTTTTTCTTTTGCTTCATCCATACTCTCAGCAATAAACATATCTCTAACAACACTAATTCCTTCTCCTAGCTGAACATGCTTTTTTTCAGTTTCTGATTTTGCTTTTTGGTAAATTTCAAATCTTTTTTTTAATGATTGAACAGGAGGAATCCACATTATAATATTTACACCATTCTTGGCTGCCCATTCAATAGAGCTTGGACTATCAACAACTTGCCATAAAGGAGGGTGAGGTTTTTGTACTGGTTGAGGTACAATACTTATTTTTTCTAAAATTTTTGTTTCTAAATTCATAAAATCTGAATTTGGAGGACTCATATCATGTTGCCATTCAAAATTAGGAGCAGGATAAGTGTAAAATTCACCCTCATGTTTAAAATATTTTTCAGTCCAAGCTTTTTTCATAATAGTAAGAGTTTCTTCAAATAATCTAAAATTTTTTGCTTGATCTTTCATGTCAGCATCGGCATTCATATTTAATGCTTCTCTTCCATAAATACCCCTACCAATTCCTGCTTCAACTCTTCCATTGGATATTTGGTCGAGCATAGCTATATCTTCAGCAACTCTAATTGGATTCCAAAAAGTAATGATACTTGCCGCCTGTCCAATACGAATATTTTTAGTTCTAGCTGCTATATCGGTACTTAGCATTAGAGGATTGGGACAGATTTCCATTCCTTCATGACTGAAATGATGTTCTGTGAACCATATAGAGTCCCATTCATTTTCATCACAATAAGTAGATATTTCTCTAACTTCTTCTAAAATTTCATTATAATTTTTTTTATTGCCCCAATTTGTTGAATTGCAGAAATAGCCAATTTTCATTTTACCCCCTAGTATTGAAGGCGACCGATCCCACTTTCGCTTGAAACGACGAGTTATGTATCGCTGAAACTATATTATTCAAAAAAATTAAAAAAAACAATCAATAGATAGTAAAAATTTAATTAAAAACTGTAATAATGCATAATTATTCAATAAAAGCAGATAAATTTTAATGATTAAAAATATAATATTTGATTTTGATGGAGTTCTTGTTGATAGTGAAATTTTAGTAGCTAAAGCTTTTTCTAAATATTTATTAAAAAAAAATATTAATTTATCAGAAAAAGAATTTTCAATCTTTGCTGGAAAAAAAACTGTACAAGTTATTAAAGAGCTTTCTCAAAAATTTAATATTAAAAAAGAAGAAGCATTTTTTGATGATATAATGAAGATTTCGCATGATATTTATGATAATGAATTAACACCAGTAGTAGGGGCAGGAAATTTTTTAAAAAATGCAAATTTAAATTATTTTATAGGGTCTAATAGCGTAAAATAAAGAATAATATCGGGATTAAAGAAAGTAAATTTTGAAATTTTTTTTTCAGAAGAAAAGATATATTCATTTGATATGGTAAATCAACCCAAACCATATCCTGATATATATTTAGCAGCTCTAGAAAGAAACAATTTGAATAAGCATGAAACAATTATAATAGAAGACAGTGTTGTAGGAGTTCAAGCAGGTGTTAACGCAGGAGTAAAAGTTATAGGTTTAACAGCAGGTGGTCATTGGCATTCTGAGAGATCAACAGAAGAATTGATTGAAGCTGGTGCTTCATTATTGATTCATGATTACAGTACTTTATTAAATGATATAAAAAAATTATGAATCAAGGACCATTAGTTAAAGGTAACCCTCTACGTTTATCTGTTTACTTATTAGTAGTTAGCTATATTTTAGGAGAATTTATATTTCCAAAATACCCATTATTCTATATTTTTAATTTATTTGGAATCATAGGCTTTGTATTAAGTATCATACTATTTTTTACAGGATTTAATATTTTTAAATCTTATAACGAGAATCCCGTTCCATCTTCAATATCAAATAGATTAATTAAAACTGGTGTTTTTGCATATACTCGAAACCCTATATATCTTTCTTTTGTTTTATTTCATTTTAGTATGTTTCTTATTTTTGAAAATGTTATTTATTTTTTAACTTCTATTGGTCTTGCATTTTGGATACATAACTTTGTGATTAAAGCAGAGGAAGAATATCTAATAAAAACTTTTTCTGATGAATATAAGCGATATATGAATGCAGTGAGCAGATGGATCTTTTTTTAGGTAAATATATTAAAAAATTAATATTTTAAGAAAAAGGTATTTTATATATGAAATTTCTATTTGATTTAGGTGGTGTCTTTTTTGATTGGGATCCAAAACATTTCTTTAAGGATATCTTTGAGACAACTGAAGAAATGAATTTTTTTTTAACAAAAGTGTGTAATGATGATTGGAACTCTTTTCAAGATGCTGGGAGAAGTTTTGAAGAAGCTGAAAGAATAATTTCAAATGAATTTCCTCAATACACAAAACAAATTAAAATGTATTATCTTAATCATAGAAAAATGATTAAAGGCACTTATAAAAATTCAATAGAAATTTTAAAAAAACTTAAAAAAAATAGTTACGAATGTTATGTTTTATCTAATTGGTCATCTGAGACATTTAAAGGCATGATGGAAGAATATAAATTTCTAAAACTATTTGAGGGCATTATAATCTCAGGAAACGAGAAAATAATCAAACCTGATCCAGAAATATATAAAATTGCAATTAAAAGATTTAAATTAGAACCTAAAAATTCTTTGTTTATTGATGACAAGTTAATCAATATAAGTGCGGCTGAAAAATTAGGTTTCAAAACTTTGCATTTAACAGATCCAAAAACAATTTATGAAGATATAGAAAAATGTTTGAGTAAATGAAAAATTTATATGATCTTTTTATTATAGGTGGTGGAATTAATGGTGCTGGAATCGCTAGAGATGCTGCAGGAAGAGGGCTAAAAGTTTGTCTTGTTGATAAGGGATTAGTTGGAAGCGCAACTTCATCATGGTCATCTAAACTAATTCATGGAGGTTTGCGATATTTGGAAAATTATGAATTTAAACTTGTAAGAGAATCATTAATAGAAAGAGAGGTCATTAAACGTATAGCTTCTGAAATAACAAAAACTATACCTTTTATTATTCCATATAATTCACAAATTAGATCTAAGTTATTAATTAAGATTGGTTTGGCATTATATGATAATTTAGGAGGTAAAACATCAATACCAAAATCATCTACAATCAATTTAAATGAAAATTATCAAGATATATTGGAAAATGATTATTCTGTAGGTTTTAAATATTATGATTTGCAAGTAGATGATAAAAAATTAACTGAAATGAATGTGGCTGATGCTAAAAAAAATGATGCAGTAATTTTTGAAAATACTAAAGTCATCTCAGCTTCTAGAAACAAAAATAATTGGATTATAAAACTTAATAATAATAAAATAATAGAATCAAAAATTTTAATTAATGCTTCAGGCCCATGGATTAACGATGTTATTAAAAATGTTATTAAGATCCCATCAAAAAAAGATATTCGTCTTATTAAAGGAAGTCATATAATAACAAAAAAATTATATGACCATCAAGTTGCTTTTACTCTTCAAAATTTTGATAAAAGAATCATATTTGTAACTCCATATAAAAAAGATTTTTCTTTAATAGGTACTACTGAAGTTGAGGTTGAAAATCCAAATAATCCATCCATAAATAATGCTGAAATAGAATATTTAATAAAATGTATTAATAGTTATTTCAAAGATAAAATTGATAAAAAAAATATTGTTGAAACCTATTCGGGAATACGTCCATTAATTGAAGATTTTAAAGAAGCTTCAAAAATCACTAGGGATTACGCATTTGATTTAAACAACGACAATGGTTTGCCTCCTTTACTAAATATATTTGGAGGAAAGTTAACAACTTATAGAAAATTAGCTGAAAAAGTGTTGTATGAATTAAATGAATTTCTACCTGTTAATACAAAGAAAACGTGGACAAATTCTAGAAAATTATTCTGATTTTCTTAAAAAAAACTTTTTTCTATTAATCATGGATTTAATGAGCAGAGTAGTAACAAGAGGAATACTTCTTTAGGAGGAAATAATATGAAACTCTCTGCTCCAATCGGAATCTATAACTAAAACGTTTTGGTTCAATATAATGTTAAAGAATCGGTAAGAATACTAAAAATTTAAGATCTAAATATTATGCGATTCGTTAAAACTTAAGTAAAAGCCTGATTATTTTTGTCAAATAGATGACATCTACTTGCAGTAAAACCTACTTTAACAGTATCGCCAACTTTTATATTTGAGTCTCCTTCAGTTTCGACAACTAATGGTTCACCTTCTTTCTCAAGATATAAAAAAGTTCCAGAACCAAGTTTTTCGACAACAAATACTTTGCTTTCCCAACTAGCATCACCTTCTTGGTTAATAAGAAGATGCTCAGGTCGAATGCCTAAATGTACTTCTTCACCAGCTGAAGCATCTTTAGAAGTTTTTTGTATAGATATTTTTGATGATCCAAAAATATCAACTTCAGTACTATTTTGGTTAGCACTTAGAACCTTTGAAGATATAAAATTCATTTTTGGTGATCCAATAAAGCCACCCACAAATAAATTAGAAGGATTATCATAAAGCTCCATTGGTGAACCTTTTTGTGAAACAATTCCTTCATCTAAAACCACTATATCATCAGCTAAAGTCATTGCTTCTGTTTGATCATGAGTAACATAAATCATTGTAGCATTTAATTGATCATGTAATTTTGCTAACTCTACACGCATTTGGACTCTTAATGCTGCATCTAAATTTGATAAAGGCTCATCAAATAAGAAAACTTTTGGTTTTCTAGTAATTGCTCTACCTATTGCTACTCTTTGTCTTTGACCACCAGATAATTGCTTAGGTTTGCGCTTAAGATAATCTTCAATTTGTAAAATCCTTGCAGCTTCTTGAACACGGTCATTTATTTCATCTTTAGAACGTTTTTCTAGTTTTAAGCCAAAAGCCATGTTGTCGAATACTGTCATATGGGGATAGAGAGCATAAGATTGAAAAACCATAGCTATATTTCTTTGTTTTAGAGGTAGATCGTTGACTATTTGTCCATCAATTGAAATAGTTCCTGAATTAATATCTTCTAAACCTGCAATCATTCTAAGCATTGTAGATTTACCACAACCACTTGGTCCAACTAAAACAGTAAATGATTGACTTTTTATATCAAGAGAGATGTCTTTAATAACATGAACATCTCCATAGTATTTATTTATAGTATTTATATTTATATCTGCCACTTCATCCTCCTTTGAGCGATCTTTCAAGTGTAATTTAAAGACCTTATCTAAAAAAATAACTAGTTCAAGAACTATTTTAAGTAACTTAAATGTTCTTTTTGGAAAACGAGCATATTATCTAATAAGTTTTTGGCATCTTTGACATTATTGACTATAGGATCTGCTAATAAAGCTAGATATGCAATATCCTTTGATTTGTTTATTACAGCTTCAGTTGTTAATTGTATTGTGCTAACCTGATTATTAAGTAGACTTCCAAAACTTGAAGGATAATTTTCAAGTTTTAAACCAGTCACTCCAGCTTTATTTAAAATACCAGGTACTTCTACAACTATATTATTTGGAAGGCAGTCTATGAAGTTTTGATTAGGCACATTCACTGCAGACTCTTCAAGATTTTGATCTTCAATTATAGCTTCTATTATTGGAACGATTCTTTCATTAGTCTTTTTATCTTTTTTAAAATATTCTAAGTAATGAGATTCATCATCATAGAAAGTTAAACATCTTTTTTTATAATTATCATAGAATTCCATTATAGTTTGGTGATCAGCTACACTATAAGCCCATTGAATATATTCACCTAAATGACTATCAGTTGTTATAGGGAGATAGCCATATAATTTATATAATTCAAAAAATACACCTCTTTCACCCCCAGGTTTAGATGGATAATATTCACTCGTTATTTTAGAATAATAACTCTCAAATTTTTCATGTATTTTAGGATAACCATCTTTTTGTGAATCTTTGTATTTAGCTTCAAGCAAAATACTTAAATGATTTAAACCACCAGCTTTTATTTCTATATTTGAAAAATCAGTCTCCATTATAGTGGGCAACTGTCTTTCCATTGAAGCGATTTCATGGCATAATCCAACAAATTTTAAATCTGGATATTTAGTTGTTACAGCATGACATATTCTTTGCATTGGATTAGAATAATTAAATACAAAAGCATCAGGACATATTTTAATAATATCTTCGCAAATATCCAATATAACTGGAGCTATTCTTAGAGAATGAAACAATCCCCCGGGTCCTCCATTTTCTCCATAAATTTGTTTAAAGCCATATTGCAAAGGTATTTTCCAATCTTGATCCCATAAATCAAAACGATTTCCAATTTCAATTGAAATTATGCAATAAGTTGCATTCTTCAGTGCTTCAGAGCGCTCAGTAGTTGCTTCAATATTGTAATTAACATTAAGTTTTTCTTTAAAATTATTTGCAATACTTTTTGTTTTTTCAAGTGCTTCAGCATTTATATCATGAAGAGTTATTGTTGAGCCTTCAAGAATCTTTGATTTAAATATATCTCCAATCGTACCAAGACCAAAATTAGCACTTCCAGCTCCAATTAAAACAATTTTATTCATACTATCTTACTCTTTCCCCATGTAATCTATGCCCTAATAAAGCTAGTAATATAATTAATCCATTAAAGAATTGTCGCCATGTTCCACTCCATCCAATTGCAATAATGCCTATTTCCATATAAGCAATAATACCAACTCCAAAAATAGCGCCTATAATTGTTCCTAAACCACCCCAATAAGGAGTGCCACCAACAAAAACTGCTGCAAGTGCTAATAATAAATAACCAAAACCCTGTGTTGGGAAAAAGGTATAAGTAATTAAAGTGGTGAAAATTCCCCCTAATGCGGCTCCAATACCTACAAACATAAAAGCTTTAATTTTAACGGCTTTTACATTAATTCCCATTTGCTCTGCACTAACCGCATTATCACCTACATGGTGAATATGGATTCCAAAAACATGTTTACTAAATAAATAGTACGAATAAATTACAAATAATGCAGCCCAAAAGATCTGCATCGGAAATCCATAAAAATTTCCAACGAGAACTGAATAAGTCCAATGAGTATCAATTTCCATAATAGTAATTGATCGACTTTCAGTTAATAGTAAAATGATACCTCTTAATAAGAAAAGCACTCCTAGAGATGCTACTAGAGAAGATAATCGAAATATAACTATTAAAGCACCAACTAAAGCACCAATTAAAGCTCCTGTTAATATTCCTGCTAAAATTGCTATAGCAGGATCGATTCCTGTTTTGACCATTATAGCAAAAACATATGCAGCAACTGCATATGTAGAAGCAAAAGATAAATCAATTTCTCCTGACGCAACTAAAAAAACTAATGGAATAACTAAAAAAATAAGAGTTGGAAGCATTACAAAAACTGATTGATGCAAATTTAGTCTCATCCACGCTTCAGGAGCTCCAATAAAAAAAACAAGCATTAATAAAATAAAATAACCCATGCTACCAATTGCTCTTCCATTTTTATGAAAAAGATTACCTATGAATGATTCTTTATTTTTCATTTTTTTAATGCTCCTTGATTATATCTCTCATCATTTTCATTAATTCTTCAGGAGATTTTATATCTTTTTTATCAAGTTGATGAACTACCTCGCCACGATCTAAAATAACAAATCTATCAGAAATATCATAAACATGGTAAATATTATGTCCAATAAATAAAACTGATCGATTTGATTTTTTTACATTGTTAACAAACTCAAAAACTTTCTGAGTTTCATTTAGAGACAAAGCATTAGTAGGTTCGTCAAGTATAATTAATTCTGCTTTATTATAGATTGCTCTTGCAATAGCAACTCCCTGTCTTTCACCACCAGATAGATTACCTACTGGTGATTCTGCATCAATTAGTTTAGAGGTAAAACCTATTTCTCTAATTAATCTATTCGCCTCATTTATTTGTTCTTTTTCTCTTATAAATCCAAAAGGATATCTCAACTCTTTTCCCATAAAAATATTCCAAACGATGGATTGTTGAGGGCACAAAGCTCTATCTTGAAATACTGTTTCAATACCAGACTCTCTTGCTTTTAATGCGGTCCAATTTATTACTTTTTGGCCTCTAATTTTTATTTCTCCTTCATCAGGACCATAAACACCTACAAGTGTTTTTATTAATGTAGATTTGCCAGCACCATTATCTCCTATCAGGCCAACCACCTCTCCTTGATTGACATAAAGAGATGCTTTATTTAGTGCTGTAATTCCACCAAATCTTTTTGTTACATTTTTTAATTCTATTATTTTTTCCATTAATTATTTTGAGATAAACTGACCCATGAGTAATGGGTCAGTTAATGATTTAAAAATTATCTTAATCCTGCATCTGCAAGAGCTTTAACAGCTTGGTAGTTGTTAGTATCAACAAAACCAGCTCCAGTATCTTGATTTATAGCACCAGTACCAAGTACTGCTGTTTGACATAAAGAAAGAACAGGAAGATAACCTTGCAAGAAAGGTTGTTGATCTGAAGTTAAATGAACATAACCTTTTTCAAAAGCTGACATTATTTGTGGACTAGTATCAAAACCAATTTGAAGTAATTCATTTGGACCATAGCCAGAAGCTTTTGCTATACCTTCTGCTACATTCATTATATCACTTCCTGAATGTACTATTACTTTTGTATCTGGATTAGCTGCAAGAGCTGCAGAAAAAATTGGAATAGACATGTTTGGATCTGAAGCATACTTTGGATCTCCATCTACAACAGTTACTGTCATACCATGTTCTTCAAAAATAATTCTAGCACCATCTTCTCTTTGTGCTCTAGCATAGTCACCTAATGGAACCATAACTATAGCATGATCACCAGCTTTAAATCCGTACTGTCTAATTGCTTCTCTTGCAAGAGCTTTACCTTGTGTTGCTAAATTAGCACCAACATATCCTCCGCCATATTTTGCTCTTACTCCAGCAGGGTCAACATTTTGATATGTCATTAAAATGCCTTTTTCAGCAGCTTGTTTTGCAAGTGGCATTAGCGCATCATCTCCAGGATGTCCCATCATAGCTATTGCATCAACTCCTAAGCCAACGGACTCTCTTAGTTGACGAACCATTTTTTCAAAATCCCATTCTGAATAAATAATTTCTGCATCCGCACCAGTATCTCTAATTGCATTCATCGCACCTGCAGCAACGATCCCAGCAAATCCTCCTGCTTCAGGTCCTCCTGCATAGAAATGCATTTTTACTTCTGAGCACCAGTTGTCACCCAAATCTTGACCCGTTGGAGCTGCATTAGAAAAAGAAGACAAAGGTAATAGGAATAGTATCGATATTATAAAATTTCTATATTTCATTTTTCCTCCTAATATAATTAATAAAATCAAATATATTTGTAGTTAAAGCCAAAGCGTTTTGGAAGTCAATTCAAATATCAAAAAATAAGAGGATTTAAGAGTACAATATTAATATTATATAATTTTAACAAATGAAAATATCAAAAATTAATGTTTTTTAATAAATTTTTCATATTCAGTGTCAGCAATACTAATATCATGTTTTTTTTCAGGATATTGCTTTGAAGTCACATCTTCTCTAAATTTCTTATAAGCTTCTACTGACTTTAATTTAATTTTTTCATAATCTTTTGATAAATCAGAATAAACTTTAGCATGTCTTGGGATATGACCTTGATTGTAACCTAGTATATCTTCAGAAAACAAATACTGCGCATCACATCCTTGACCACTACCCATACCAATCATGAAAACTTTAACATTTTTAGAAATATATTCTGCGACTCTATATGGTACTATTTCAATTTCTACAGCAAATGCACCTGCGTCTTGTAGGTTTAAAGTTTGATCATAGATACTTAATGCTTCATTAGCATTTTTGCCAAAAGCTTTAAATCCACCATACAAAGTAGATTTGTAAGGTATAAAACCTGTATGCCCAACAACAGGTATCCCTTCATCCGAGATAGATTTTATAAATTTATTACTTTGAGGACAATAAATTGCGTCAGCACCATTTTCAAAAAGAAAAAAAGATCTTTTTAAAATTTCAAGTTCATTTAAATATTTTCCATATTGCAAACCTACAGTTAAAAAAGTATTTTTTGCAGAGTTCCTAATACCTTTTATGTCATTAAGTTCTGATGAGACTATCATTTCTATGCCAGCAAGCTCACAAGCTTCAGCTTCTATTGGATTATGAGTATAAACTTCTGTAAGTTTTTTAGCTCCTTTACATGCTATAATTTCTTTAACAGTTAATTTCTTTTTCATAACAATTATATTTAATTTAAACGTTTACTAACACGCTTTGTTTGTCCATAGCTATATAAACTATCTATGCCCCCATCTCTTCCATAGCCAGATTTTTTATATCCACCTCCTGGTAAGTTTACTCCATCAACAAACCAATCATTGTGCCATATTACACCAGCTTCGATTCTATCAGCAGTCCATTTAGCTTTTTGATCATTACTAGTAAAGACACCCGAGGCAAGTCCGTAATCAGTTGAGTTTACTATTTTTATTGCTTCTTCTTCATTTTCAAAATTAAAAATACTTATTACTGGTCCAAAAATCTCTTCTCTTGCAATAGTTGAATTAATATCAACATTATCAAATATAGTTGGTTTAAAAAAATTACCATTATGAATTTCTTGTTGCTTTCCCCCAGTAATTAAATTTGCTCCTGATTGAACTCCAGAATGACAATAGTTAGTCACTCTTTGTAACTGTTCTTTTGAAATTAAAGGAGTAACATCTGATTTTTCATCATTTCCAGGACCAATATTTAATTCTTTTGTTTTTTGATTGAGTTTAGTTATGTATTCATCTTTAACTTTATGATGAACTATAGCTCTAGACATCGCAACACAAATTTGACCAGCATTTGGTTTAAAAATTCCTTTAATAGTACTTTCAACAGCTTGATCTATATTTGCATCAGGATAAATTATTGCAGCAGATTTGCCACCTAATTCAAGATGACATGGAATTATTCTATCTGCAGTTTTTTTTAAAATTTCTGAAGCAACTTCAGGTGAGCCTGTAAATACAACTTGATTTACTGATTTATGATCTACTAATTTCTTTCCTGTTTTATCTCCATATCCATGAACAATATTTAATATTCCATTTGGCATTTGAACTTCACTGAAAATTTTACCAAAAATATTTGAAGAAATTGGACATAACTCTGGAGGTTTAATAACAATCGTATTACCAACTACAAGGCTTACGGCTACAGATCTTGCAAAAAGTGCTATTGGATAATTCCAAGGAACGATTTGTAAACTAACACCGTAAGGTTCTAAAATTGTATAGTTAAAAGAATCTTTACCTGACGGTATTAGTTTATTTTCAATTTTATCAGTCAAACCTGCATAATAGTCAAATACATTAGCTGCTCCATCAAATTCTCCCTCGCATTGTTTAATAGTTTTTCCATTTTCTTGACTTAAGATTATTGAGCTACTATTTTTATATTTACGGAGCTTGTCCGCTATTAATCTCATTATTTTAGATTTATGAGCAGCATCCATATCTTGAAGAACTCTTTTTTCAAAAGCATTTTTTGCAGCTGCGAAAGCTAAGTCAATTTCTTCATCTAAAGCTTCATCTATAAATCCAACTACGTTTTGGTTGGCTGGATTTTTTACTTCTATATTTTTTTTTGATAAGCTATCAATAAAATGTCCATTAATATAATTTCTTATCTCCAAAATTTACCCCTGTATCTTTGTATTAATTATATAATTAAATCTAAAGTTTTTATTATGTCAACACGTTATGATAAATTTGCATAATAAATAAAGAAATAAATTTCTAAGATGCTTTATTTGAAGGTATCTTTACTGGAATATAGTAATTTGGATCCTTAGATTTCATTATAATTGCTGGAATAATCTCCCTGTACGCTTCAAGTAAAGTTTGAGGTTTAGGTAACTGATCTTTTATTACTTCATGCAACTTTGGCAGATTATAAGAAGGTACCATTGGAAACATATGATGCTCGATATGGTATTCCATTTTCCAATAGATAAAACTAAAAATTGGATTAAGTCTGACTGATCTTGTTGATTCTCTATGGTCTTTAGTATTTTCTTTTAAACCTATATGTTGAGTCAGCCCCCAGATAACATTTAAAAAAATAAAAAATTTGGGAATTAATAAAAGAAATATAGGAAGTAGGGATCCAATATAAATTGAAAAAATTATAATAAATATCCATAAAATAACAAAAATTCTTGAGCTCAAAATACATAAAGATTTTTTCTCTTGAGGTATGCATTCTTTCATTACTCTTGTTTCAATTCCAAAAGCATGTTTAATAATTTCTAGATGAAGTGACTTATGAAGTATTAAAAAATAATAACCAGGAATAAATCTTACTAAAAAAGAAAATAATGAAGGTTTAGAAAATATACTCTCATCTACTTCAAAGTCATGAGGATCAATTGAAGCGGTGTAGCTATGATGCAATGAATGACTCCATTTCCATCTTATAGGTTCAAAATTATTTAAAAAACTAGCTATATAATAAAAAAAATCATTTAATTTTCTTGTTTTGAAAGCTGTGCGATGCCCACACTCATGCCATATAGCATCTGCTCCACCCCAAAGAGTGCAATAACTCAAATAGAATAGAATAAACCACCAAGAACCCCAAAAATAAGTACAAAGCCAACCTAAACATAAAAGCGATGATGAATATAAGATTATATGTCTCCATCCAGGCCAATCACTTCTTTTTGATAAATTCTTGAGAATTTTTCTATCAATATCAGCCCTAAACCATTCATTTGAAGGATTATTTATATCTAATTTGAGTAATTTAGATTTGCTCATTAACAATTTTTCAAAAATATTTACTTTTTAATTAAATATATTAATTTAAAAAAAATCAAATAATTATAGCATTTTTTTATGAGTGATTGGGTATATGTTTGTGAAAATAGTGAAATAGATTTTGAGGATCTTAAACGTTTTGATCATCAAAATAAAACATATTGTATATATAATATTAAGGATGGTTTTTTTGCTACTGATGGAATGTGCACCCATGAAGATGTTCATTTAGAAGATGGCCTTGTAACTGATAATGAAATAGAGTGCCCAAT
>MDTA01008534.1_pt1 | contig 19726 bp, 16 predicted proteins | sample 811151 | NCBI WGS metagenome assembly MDTA01 (sample SAMN05326648, study PRJNA326480) | marine metagenome | isolation source: seawater | place: Indian Ocean: South | collected 2010 | reverse complement strand
TTACTCACGTGATCCGGGGAGAGGAATGGATCAGCAGCACCCCCAAACACGTTCTGCTCTATCAGGCTCTGGGCTGGGAAACCCCGGTTTTCGCCCATCTACCCCTTTTGCGCAACCCGGACAAATCCAAGTTGTCCAAGCGCAAGAACCCAACGGGCATCTTCTATTATCGGGAAGCGGGATTTCTCCCGGAGGCGATGGTCAATTACCTCGGCATGATGGGCTACACCCTCCCCGATCAACGGGAAGTCTTTTCCATCCAAGAGATGAGCGAATCCTTCGACCTGAAGAGAATGAGCCTGGGTGGACCGATTTTCGATCTCGCCAAATTGAAATGGCTCAATGGCCGCTATCTCCGCGAGAAACTCAGCCCGGAGGAAGTGGTGGAGCGCCTCGGTCAATGGAAGGCCAACCCGGACTTCATCGCCAAGGTTCTGCCCCTCGCCTTGCAGAGGCTGGAGACCTTTGCGGACTTTTTTCCCCTCGCCCAGTTCTTGCTCATCGAGAGTCCGACCTATTCCACGGAGGATCTGTTGGGCAAATTCGAAGCCCCGGAAGTCGCCCGCCTGCTCAAGATCGCAGAGTGGGAGCTGGAAAAGGTTCGAACCTGGGATCGGGAGTCCCTATCCGGCGTGTTCCAAAGAATGGCCGAAACCGAGGAAACCAAGCTCAAGGATTTGCTCCGCCCTTTCTTTTACGCGATCAGCGGCTCAGCGGTTTCCCTCCCTCTTTTCGATGGAATGACTCTCCTGGGGCCCGATCTCACCCGGATTCGCGTTCGCAAGGCTCTCCATCAACTGAGCGAGGCCGGATCCGGATTGAGCAAGAAAGGACTGAAAGCCTTGGAAAAGGAGTACCGCTCGTCCTATGGCGAACGGATCGACTGAAGCAACGATTCGAATAGAATCGAATACCATGGAAGAATCAACCGCAGACAAGCCTCTCGATTTCATTCGTTCGATCATCAGCGAGGATCGGACGAACGGAAAGAACGAGGGCCGGGTCCACACCCGCTTCCCCCCCGAACCGAACGGCTATCTTCATTTGGGCCATGCCAAGAGCATTTGTCTGAATTTCGGAGTGGCGGAGGAATTCGGAGGACTTTGCAATCTCCGGCTCGACGACACCAACCCGGCGGCGGAGAAGACCGAATACGCCGAGGCGATTATGGCGGACGTTCGCTGGCTGGGCTTCGATTGGGAGGAACGCTTGCATCACGCATCCGATTACTTTGACCAGCTCTTCGACTGGGCGGTGAGATTGATCGAAAACGGTAAGGCATTCGTCTGCGATCTCAACTTCGAGGAAATGAGGGAACTGCGGGGCACCCTCACCGAACCGGGTAAGCCAAGCCCATTCCGGGATCGTCCGGTGGAGGAAAATCTCGATCTCTTCCAAAAGATGAAAGCAGGTGAGTTCCCGGAAGGCTCGAAGACTTTGCGGGCCAAGATCGACATGGCCTCTCCCAACCTGAACCTCCGGGATCCGGTCATCTATCGAATCCTGCACAAGGAGCATCCGAAGACCGGAACCCAATGGAAGATTTATCCCTCCTATGATTTCGCTCACGGACAATCGGATTCCATCGAGGGAATCACCCATTCCCTCTGCACCTTGGAATTCGAACATCACCGACCTCTCTACGATTGGTTTTGTGAAAACCTAGGCATTCATCATCCCCAACAAATCGAGTTCGCCCGTCTCAATCTGAACTACACCGTGATGAGCAAGCGCAAGATGCTCCGTTTGGTGACGGATGGACACGTCAACGGCTGGGACGATCCGCGCATGCCGACCTTGAGCGGAATGCGTCGTCGGGGATACACTCCTCAAGCCATTCGGGCCTTTTGCGATCGGGTGGGCTTGGCCAAGCGTGAAAACGTCATTGAGATGGAGCTTCTGGAGTATTGCCTGAGGGATGACTTGAACCGGCGCGCGGAACGGCGCCTCGGCGTACTGAATCCGCTCAAGGTTACCTTGCAGAATTACCCGGAGGATCAAACCGAGGAATTGGATGCCATAAACAATCCGGAAGATCCTGACGCGGGCACTCGAAAAATCCCCTTTTCTCGGGAAATCCTGATTGACCGCAATGACTTCATGGAGGATCCGCCCAAGAAATATTTTCGTATGGCCCTGGGCCGGGAGGTCAGGCTGAAATACGCCTATTACGTTACCTGTACGGAAGTGATCCGGAACGAGAGCGGTGAGATTTCCGAACTGATCTGTTCCTATGACCCGGAAAGCCGGGGAGGAGGTACTCCGGACGGACGTAAGGTCAAGGGCACCATTCAATGGGTGGATGCCCGCACCGCCCTTCCCTGCGCGGCCAATCTCTACGACCGTCTGTTCTCGTGCCCCAATCCCGAAGAGAACGAGGATGGAAAGGATTTCACCGATTTCATCAATTCAGGTTCCCTGGAAGTGGTTACGACGGCCAGAGTGGAGCCAAGCGTAAGCGCTTTCGAGCCGGGCCAACCTTTCCAACTCGAAAGGGTCGGGTACTTTTGCATCGACCCGAATGCCGGGGGTGAACCCGGACTCGTTCTCAATCGAAGCGTCGCTTTGAGAGACAGTTGGGCCAAGAAAACGCAAGGAAAGTAAGCGACCCCGTCACCGAAAAGGAGTCGGATTCAAGCTTGCCATTGCCCACCAAATTAAAATGATGGTAATAAGATACCCTACTCGTCTCCTTATTAACCAGCCCAATAAATTATGAGTAATCAAGAATCAGAACCAGATATGAAACTGTTTTGGGGGTGCTTCATTGCCCTCATCGCCACCGCCTTCGGCTTCATTGTTCGAGCCCAAGTCATCGGAGAGTGGGGTGCGGAATTCAATCTCTCGAAAACGCAACAAGGCGAAATCTTCGGAGTCGGTCTTTGGCCCTTTGCCATCAGTATCGTCATTTTCAGTCTGATCATTGACCGGATCGGCTACAAGATCGCCATGATCTTCGGCTTCGTCTGCCATGTGGTTTCCTTCATCATGACCTACACCGCTGACGGTTACGACGATCTCTATTGGGCAACTTTCATCGTCGCCTTGGGGAACGGAACCGTGGAAGCCTACATCAATCCCGTGGCCGCCACCATGTTCAGCAAGGATAAGACCAAATGGCTGAACATTCTTCACGCCGGATGGCCCGGTGGGTTGGTACTCGGAGGAATTCTCGCCATTGCCATGGGCACAGCCGACTGGCAAATGAAGGTCGGGCTGATCCTCATTCCAACCATCATCTACTTTGTGATGCTCATCAAATGCGAATTCCCCGAAAACGAACGGGTGGCCGCTGGGGTATCCTACAAGGAAATGCTCGCTGAAATCGGAGCTCTCGGAGCTTTGATCATTTCGGCTCTGATCGTTTGGGAACTCGGACGGGCGGGAGTCGTTTCCGCCGAAGGCTGGTCCGACAACCTCAAATATGGAATCGTAGGGGTAATCACCGTCGGTTCGTTCCTCTACCTGAAATCCCTGGGTAGACCGCTCTTTGTCTTTCTTCTTTTGATCATGATTCCTCTGGCCACCACGGAGTTGGGTACGGACAGCTGGATCACTCCTCTGATGGAGTCAGTCATGGGGAACAATGGAGCCTACGTCTTGGTCTACACCTCTGCGATCATGGCTTTGTTGCGCTTTTACGCCGGACCCATCGTTCACAAATTGTCTCCTCTCGGTTTGCTCGCCCTCAGTAGCGCCATCGCCTGCGTGGGCTTGATCGCTCTTTCCGGAGCAACGGGCGCCGCGATGATTTTCGTGGCCGCCACTCTCTATGCCTTCGGTAAGACCTTCTTTTGGCCCACCATGCTCGGCGTGGTTTCCGAACAGTTCCCCAAGGGTGGAGCCTTGTCGCTCAATGCCATGGGCGGAGTCGGCATGCTGGGGGTTGGAGTGATCGGAGCCCAGTTCATGGGACTCTTCCAGGACCAAACGGTTGAGAAAATCCTTCTCGAGGAACAGCCTGCGATTCACGCAAAGGTAGTTGACGACAAGGAAGGCGTCTTCGGCGCTTACAAAGCGGTGAGTCCCGACAAGGCTTCCGAGTTGAGCGAAGAGGAAACCTCCGCCTTGGCTGAGATTCAGGCCGCCGCCCCTCAGGCAACCTTGAAAACCACCGCTCTTTTCCCGGCAGCCATGTTGGTCTGTTATCTTTTGATCATCTTTTACTTCCGAGGAAGAGGTGGCTACAAGCCGGTTGAGATCTAAGACCCGCCTTTATAACCTTTACAAAAAAGGCCATATCCTTTGGGATGTGGCCTTTTTGTAGGACACTCCCCTGCCCAACTCCTAAAACACAAACCCCAACGACAATAAAATCATTATGGCTAAGAAAAAACCATTGCGCATCGGATTAATCGGTTACGGCTTCATGGGCCGTACCCATTCCAACGCCTTCCGTAAGGTTCCGAACTTCTTCCCCGAACTGAAGTACGAACCTCAACTGGCGGCAGTCTGCGCCCGCAACAAGGATCGGGCTGAAGAATTTGCGGATCAATGGGGATACGAATCCGTGGAAACGGATTGGAAAAAACTCATCGCCCGGGACGACATCGACGTCATCGATATCGCGGCTCCCAACAACGTGCACCACGACATCGCCATTGCCGCAGCCAAGGCGGGCAAGGCCATCCTCTGCGAAAAGCCTCTGGCTTTGAATTGCAAGGAAGGCGAAGCCATGGTCCGCGAAGTGGAGAAAGCGGGAGTGGCCAATATGGTTTGGTACAACTACCGTAGAATTCCAGCAGTTACCTTGGCCAAGGAAATGATCGATGAGGGAAGACTCGGGAAAATTTATCATTACCGGGCCAACTTCCTTCAGGACTGGACGATTAACACGGATTTGCCCCAGGGCGGAGAAGGTCTGTGGAGGTTGGATGCCAAAGTTGCCGGTAGTGGAGTGACCGGTGACCTGCTCGCTCATTGCATTGACACCGCCATATGGTTGAACGGTCCCATCGTTGAAGTGAGCGCCATGACCGAGACTTTCGTCAAGGAACGCGTTCACACCAAGACCGGAAAGAAGCAAAAGGTCACCATTGACGATGCATGCGCTTTCCTCGCCAAGTTCGCCAATGGTTCCTTGGCCATCTTCGAGTCCACCCGATATGCCCGTGGACACAAGGCTCTCTACACTTTCGAGATTAATGGAGCCGACGGATCCTTCTTCTGGGATTTGCATGACCTGCACCGTCTCGAATACTTCGAATACGACAAGGAAGACCCCAAGACCCGCGGTTGGCGGTCGATTCACGTTTCCGACAACGGAGGCGAACACCCATACATGGACAAATGGTGGGTTCCCGGCTTGAACATCGGTTACGAACACAGCTTCATCAACCAGTTCGCTGACTTCGTAAAAGGCTATGGCTCCCGCAAGAAGCGTCCTCTACGCCCGGATTTCCGTGATGCTTTGGAAACCCAATACATCTGCGAAGCCGTGTTGGATTCCGGAAAAACCGGTCGTTGGAAGAAGGTCGGAAAGATCAAAGCCTGACTCCGTTCAAACTTTTCCCGCTTTGAAAAAGGAGCCGATCAAACGGCTCCTTTTTCGTAAACTTTGAGCGAACTCTCTCTTTGTTGTTGCTCAGGTCTCATCAAACAAACATGAATCGGTCATGAAAACTTACACTTCGCTTATCGCTTTTCTATTCCTTTGCAGCCTTGGAAATGCCGAAGATTGGCCCAGTTGGAGAGGCGCGGACCGTACGGGAATCTCCAAGGAAACCGGCCTTCTTCAGGAGTGGCCCGAAGGGGGTCCTCAGAAAGTGTGGTCATCGACCGATGCGGGTATGGGGTATTCGGGGTTTTCCGTGGTCAAGGGAGGTCTATACACGATGGGCGCTTTCGGAAAGGAAGAACGGTTGCTCGCCTTCAACGCGACCACCGGCAAACAGGTCTGGTCCCTGGCGGTCGGAGACTTGCTGACCAATGGATGGGGAGACGGTCCCCGCATGACGCCCACCGTGGCGGATGGTAAAGTCTACGCTTTGGGAGGACGGGGTGACTTGGTGTGCGCCGACGCCAGAACGGGAAAGAAAATTTGGAGCGTCAGCCTGGTCAGTGATTTGGGAGGAAAAGTGCCCGGTTGGGGATATACCGAGTCGGTCCTCGTTGATGAAGGCAGGGTGATCTGTACACCGGGTGGTTCAAAGGGCGCTCTTGCAGCGCTGGACGCAGATAATGGAAAACTTCTTTGGCAAAGCTCCGAATTCACGGACGCGGCTCAGTACTCATCCCCCATCGTGATCGAGAACCGGGGAAAAAGACAATACGTCCAATTGGTGATGAAGAACCTTGTTGGGATTGACGCAAAATCCGGGGATCTTGCCTGGAAGTCATCCTGGCCGGGTAGAACCGCGGTCATTCCTACGCCCATCCATGACGATGGAAAGGTCTTCATTACCTCCGGATACGGAGTCGGTTGCAAACTCGTCAGTTTGGAATCCTCGGGTTCCAAGGACGTCTATGACAACAAGTTCATGAAAAATCATCATGGGGGGGTGATCAAACTCGGTGATCATCTTTTCGGATATTCCGATCAGGTCGGTTGGGTCTGCATGGACTTTGCAAGCGGCGAACTCCTGTGGAACGAAAAGAAAGCCCTGGGTAAGGGAGCGATCGCTTATGCGGACGGGAGATTTTACTGCCAAGGCGAATCCGATGGCCGAATTTTTCTAATCGAGGCAAGTACCAAAGGATGGAAACCACGAGGACAATTCACGCTGAACCCCCAGTCCAAGAAAAGGAATCCCAAAGGAAAGGTTTGGACCCATCCGGTTATCTCGAATGGTAAGATGTACCTAAGGGATCAGGAAATCGTTTCCTGCTACAACCTGAAGAAATAAAGTTTGGGAGCTACTCGAGGCCGAGGACTTTTTTTCCTTCCCCCGAGATCATTCGTGGGTTCCAGGGAGGATCCCAAACGATATCGACGCGAGCCTCGGATACTCCGGATAGCTTTTCGATCCGACCCTTGGCATCCTCGGCAATCACCGGACCCATTCCGCAACCCTGAGCGGTGAGGGTCATTTTGACTTCCACCAACTGAGCGCCTTCGTCGCCTGAGATTTGCAAATCGTAGATCAAGCCCAAATCAACGATATTAATCGGGATCTCCGGATCATAGCACCCGCGCATCGCATCCCAGATCTTGGTTTCATCAAGGGGTCCACTGTCTTTGGGCAACTCCTCCGCAGGTCCGGGTTGAGCGACGAACTCTTCGCCCAAGGCATCCATTTCCTCGGCTCCGACCCGATAAAGTCCGTTAGCATCCCGGAGCGTTACGGACCCTCCGAGGGATTGGGCCACGGAGAAGGCATTCCCTTCCGCCAAGGTGACTTCATCCCCGGAAGGAATGAGAGTCGCGGTGCAATTTCGTTTCAGAGTAATTTCCTTAGTCATAATTCCAAAAATAAAGTTAAAATCCGAAGCATCCCCGATACCAGGGAAGCAAACCATAAACGCCTCGAGGATCATTCATCCGGGCAAGACAGGACAGGGTCTCCATTAATTGGTTACGCAAATGGGCCGCTTCCATCGGTTCCTCGATAACGGAGTCCGCAAACAGGGATCGAGCGCCGACTTCCATCAAATCTCCCAGAAAATCATAGGGGTTTTCGATTTTAGGAAACTCTTCGATTTTCAAGTCTTCCTCAGAATCAGCCAACTCCTTGGCATGGGCAATGGCTTGCTCCAATCCGCCGAATTCATCCACCAGTTTCCTTTCCTTGGCATCGGAACCCATCCATACCCGACCTTCGGCAATTCTCCGAACCTCGGACTCATCCATTTCCCTGCCCTCCGCAACCAAGCCCACAAAACGGTCGTAAATTCCTTCAACGTGCCGTTGCAGGACTTTCATTTCCTCCGCCGATTTGGGTCGGGAAAAACTGAGGGCATCCGCAGAGGGATGGGTTTTCACCACATCCCATCGAAGACCGAAATTCCCGCTTATTTCTTGAAAGTTCGGGAATAGGCCAAACACCCCTATGGAACCGGTTATGGTTTGCTCACCGGCGAAAAGAGCATCGCAATCGGTGGAAATCCAATAGCCACCGGAAGCCGCCACCGAACCCATGGAAACCACCACCGGCAAGCCCTCTGCCCGGGCACGGCTGATCTCCGCGAGAATTGCGTCCGAACCGGACACACTACCGCCCGGCGAATTCACCCGAAGGACCAAAGCCTTGTATTGATCGGAATCGGTACGGATCTTTCGAATCCGGTCGGCAATCCTGGAACCGCCGATGGATGCCCCGTCATCCGCCCACCCATCCACGATCGCCCCTTCCACGTAGACAACGGCCACTTTGGGGCTTTCCTTGTCCAAGGTCTCGTTTTGGGTCAGGTATTCCATCAGTCCAACCTGAACGAATCCATCGTCTGCATCTTCCTCACCGATCTCCGAAATCCGGTCAATCAACTCTCCATAGGTCGATAGCGCATCTACCAAACCGAGTTCCTCGGCCTGACGAGGTTGCAGAAAAAAGTCCGAGCTCAGGGTTTGGCTCAGTTCCTCGAAGGCAAGATCACGCAGTCTGGAGACCGTTTGAAGGTAATGCGTCCATCGCAAATCAAGCAGGCGACGAATCTGCATCCGGTTTTCCTCACTGAATCCGGTTGCCGTGAAGGGCTCCACCGCTCCCTTGAACTCACCCACCCTCGCCACTTGCAGGCCCACACCATATTTCTCCAAGGTCTCGGCCAGAAAAATTTCCTCGCTGGCCAGTCCGTTCAACAAAAGAGTTCCACTTGGGTCCATGTGCAACTCATCGCAGAGTGAATACACCAAATAATCCAATTTGGAGGGCGTATGGGCATAACCGACGATTTTCTTTCCGGTTTCCTGAAAACGGGAAAAGCCTCTCATCAACTCCCCAATGGCCTGATAACCGCATCCGTAGCCGGAAGGACGAAAACTTCCCTTCAGCAAAATGGCCTCAATTCTCTTGTCATTCCCCGCCCGCTCAAGTGCCTGCAAGACTTCCAAAAGATGAAATTGCGGGGGTTGTGACTCGTCGGTCAGGATTTCACGGGTCAAATCATCCAAACGGAAATCATCGGGTCGGTCGGTCAGATTCATGGTCAGATCGATGACCAGAATCGATTCGTCCGCGACCTGCGCCTCGCTTTGCTCCACTACCTTCGAGGTGAACCATGCGAAGAGAGCGATGGAAAAAACCGCGAAAACGAGGGCGGAAACGAGAGTCACCGCCAAGCGCCTGAACACGTCCTTGAAAAAAGATTTCATTTGCAAGCATCCCAATAAACCGTTCTCTGATGCGAAGGTCGAAGAAAAACTTTGCCTGAACGCAAAAACAAAGCAAGTTACGTAAGCAATGAGCTCGGAAAATTTATCGGTCGAAGAAAAAGCCCTGCGGATCAATCTCGATCCCAGCAAGTACGGTACCTTTGCGGAAATCGGGGCCGGACAGGAGGTCGCTCGTAATTTCTTTCAGGCAGGTGGGGCGGCCGGTACCGTAGCCAAGACCATGTCGGCCTATGACATGAAGTTCAGCGATGCGATCTATGGAGACGCCGGCCGCTACGTGTCGAGAAAACGGCTGGTGCAAATGATGGCCCACGAATATAGTCTCTTGGAGGAAAGGTTGTCCGAAGCTCGAGGCGCAACCACTCATTTCTTTGCCTTCGCCAACACCGTTTCCGCACTCAATTACCAAAAGAACAACGAGTGTCATGGATGGATGGGCATCCGTTTTCAACTGGACCCGCAAGGTCCCTTTCACGACGTCATTCTCCATGTCAGGATGTTGGACCGGGAAAACCGACTCCAGCAGGAAGCCATCGGCATGCTCGGAGTCAATCTGGTCTTCGGTGCCTTCCACAAGACGAAGAATCCGGACGATTTCATTGCCAGCCTGGTCGATGGAATCGGACTCGATAGGATTGAGGTCGATATGATCGAATTCAACGGTCCTGATTTCGAACGCTTCGACAATCGCATTCTCTGTCTCAAACTGACGGAAAGGGGCCTCACCCAAGCCATCATGTTTGACGAAAACGGTTTCGTTGTGCAGGCGGCTGAGAAATTATATAAGAAATCCTGTCTGATCGAACGGGGCAGTTTTCGCCCCGTCACACAGGTCAATCTTGACATGCTCGAAACCGCCAAAACCCAGTTCGCTCAAAGAGAGGACGTCAATGAGAATGAGCTCGAGGTTTTTATGGAACTGACCTTGGGTAACTTACTCAACGAAGGCGACGTCAACCACGAGGACTTCATTTCGCGCATCGAGGTAATCAACTCCTGCGGATACGGTGTGTTGGTATCCAACTATTTCGAATACTTCAAGCTATCCTCCTATTTGCGCAGACACGTCCGCAACCCCATCGGACTGGTCATGGGTCTGAACAACCTTGCGGATATTTTCAAGGAAGAGTACTACCAGTGCCTGGACGGAGGAATCCTCGAAGCCTTCGGGGTGCTCTTTAAGGACAACGTAAAGATATACGCCTATCCGATCGATCATGAAAATTTCGAACGCTACCGTAAGCAAATCGGGCGGGGAGACAATGTGGAAGCGGAAATCAACGAAGACGGACTGGTTACCGTCGAAAACCTGATGGTCGCCCAAAACCTCCGTAACCTGTACAAATACGTGCGTGAGAACGGTTTCCTGGAGGATCTCAAAAACTGCAACCGGACTCATATGCGCCTCTTCTCCCGTGACGTTTTTCAAAGGGTGCGGGACCGAAGCGAAAATTGGAAGGAATGCCTACCCGAATGCGTTGCCCACCTGATCGAGGAAAAGAAACTTTGGAAGGGCTAAGGAAAAGGGCTTGAGCAGAGCCTTCGTTTTTGCCACTAAAATTCGAAATCGGCGTAAATCATCCGGTGATCGGATGCCCAAAGGGAAAAATGTCGGTCGGCGATTGCAGCGCTTTCCGGCACCAGTCTCTTGAAAAAGCTGGGTGAGGCCAAAAGATAATCCAAACGGGAATAGCTATCTTGCTTGGCATAGTAATGGGTCCAAAAATGTCCGTTGGAATCGACGCAAGGAACCATTTTCGTAAGAGCGAGGTCATTGACTTGCAGAAAACGGCGCAAGGGGGCGGAATTCTTGTGGTCGTTGAAATCACCGGCCAAGAGATAGGGATGCCCCTCCCCGGGTAGAAAGCGCTTACGCAGGTAATCCCGGATGGTGCGAGCCTCCTTCTCGCGACGCAGGTTGGCATTTGGGTCGTCCTTGCGCTCAGTCCATTTGCTCTTGAGATGAAGATTGAAGAGATTCCATCGAATCCCATTGACAACGAATTCGGCTTCCAGCATTCCACGGCTGGGGCTTTCCACACCATCGAAATAGGTGAAGGACAAATCGTGGTGGATGCGGATCTGTGAGAAGGGGATTCGGGACAGGATGGCCAAATGCCTTTCCTCCTCTTCGGTGGCTCCGGGCATCCATGCGGAATGATGAAAGGGAGTACCGGTGGTGACGTTCAAATCCTGCCAAAACTCATTGAGAAAGGGACGGTCTCCGATTTCCTGAATCACCAGAACGTCCGGCCTGACCAAGTTGACCAAGGTGCGCAAAGCCCGCTTTTCCTTTGTGGGTTTGGGGTAATTGGGCTTCCACTTCCCCCGAACGATCCTGTCCATCACCAGATAGTTCTCGAAATTGTAGGAAGCGATTCGAATTTTTTCCGCACCGAGGGAAAGGGCGGAAAGAAGAACTATGCTGAGGGCTATTCTAACCCCGCCCACGGATGATGTTGACGTTCAGTCTCTTGTTCTTGGGAATTTCCCCCCGATCCTTGTACTTGGAATAATCGATGTCCTTTTCCCTCGAATGCCTAAGGTACCACGAGTCCTCCGTGCTATGAACGAGATGGATCGCCTGGAAGGGATAAATCCCGGAATAACCCTTGGACCAGCGGTAGTACATATCACGGGTGTTGGCAGGGGTTACGCGAATTTTATGGGAACCGAAAGGCTTGCCCATGAATTCAGCCGACTTGATTGGATTCCACTCGGCGCCTGCGAACTTTTTCATCACGTCGTCCCATTTCATCATCATGGGTATCTTGGCGCGCTTCGACTCCATCGGGTCGATGTAGAGGGAACCGTCTCCCACTATCGGCTCGATGTCCTTCAAGGCCATGTTGGTTACGTTGGGAATGAAGTTTGGCGAATAAAAGGCGATCGAGAAAAAGGTGGGGAATTCCTCCTTGCGGTCCTCTTCGATTTCCCCCCAAAAACTCAACCCTCGGTGATTGATTTCCATATGATATTCGAAGGTCGCATCGTTCTCGAGAGTTCCGGCAAGCATGGTCGTTTCCCTTTCATTGGAAACGAAGGGGGCATCATCGAAGGTTTTGATTCGACGGTGCACCCGACTGTTATGCTCCCCCGGTCGGGTGTAGTAAATGGGTCTGAAATTGACACTCAAAGGCACCCTTTTGGCTCGTTCACCAAGACCGGCATCTTCGGATTCCGCCGCGTCCTTTAACCAAATGTGAACCGTGTGACCGTTGCTGTGCAAGGCAACGTCATACACCGCGCTTTCCAAAACGGTGTTGTAGTTTTTCCATTTACCCTGGGTGTAACGGGGCAAAATCGCAGCCTTCCTTTTCTCGCCGGCAGGCGCATAGGGAGCGATGACCGGATTGGCAGGAGTAAGTTCCTCCTTCAATCGACGAATGCCTTCGGCAAGCGCCTGAGATTCCGGACTGAGCCTTTCCCATCCCAATTCGTAGGGTTTGTTTGGGTTGTTTTTCATGAGGAGAGTGACTCCGCTATCCTTGGCGTCGACGTACATCGCCTCGATTTCATTACCGTCCGAGCTTTGCCATTTGTGATAGCGGGCAATGTCCGCTTCCACCACCGCGGGCACTTCCATCTTTTTCCTCTTGGCCGCTTCCTGAGTTCGTAATTGGGTTTGCTGATTCAGGTCAGCTTGCAGTTTCTTGGCCAACTCCTGGGAGGTTTTGGAAAGGCGGGAAAGGGGCACGCTTTGTTCAGCTCGCCCCCCATACATCAGCAGATTGACGTCCTCACCCTCGAGAGAAACGAACTTTGCCTTGATCACAACTCCGGTCGTCGCTTCCCAATTGTGCTCCGCTTCCAACGCGACCTCTCCCGTGACGATCGTGGGCTTGGGCCCTTGGGGTTTCGTTGGAGTCTGAGGAACCGCAGGGGCGGAAGGAGCGGGCGGGGGAACCGGCGCCGAACCTCCGCTCAACTTTTGGGCAAGCGCCTGAGAGGCGGGGGATAGAGTTGCCAAAGGCAGGGGAATCACCTGACCCTGCCACTCGATGGTAACGGTGGTGGCGTCCGCTTTGATGAATTTGGCCTGAAGGGTACGCCCCTGAAGATCGGTCCAAGGATGAAGCGCCGGAGCTCTGCCCACCGAACCGAAAGCGGCTTCGGCGGCAAGTTTTTTGGCCAATTCCTGCGAAGCGGGAGACAGGGTGGCAAGAGGAATCGGGACAACTTGGCCATTCCAATTGATGGTAACGGTGGTGCCATCGGATTTGACAAAGGTAGCCTGAAGAGTCCGGCCTTGAAGATCCGTCCATGGGTGAAGGGTTTGGGCTCGGGCAAACAGGGGAGCGAGGAGTGCGAGAAGGGTCAGAAGAAGTGGCTTGCTTGTCATTGGTCCGGAGGTTCGGTTATTCGTTGGAAAGTTCCCATGAAAGTTGTACGTCAGCCTTTTTTTGTTCCCAAGGCCTGAAAAGGTCAAAGATTTTTCCTGGATTAAGAATTCCTTTGGGGTCCAAGGCGAGCTTAATTGCCTTCATCGCCTCCCACTCGGCGCCATTGAATTGTTCCCGAACGAAGGGCGTCTTGGCCAGTCCTACGCCATGCTCCCCACTAATCGCTCCGCCCAAACGAATGACTTCGCTCATTAATCGTCCCAAAGCGCGCACGGCTTTCCGGGTCTCCTCCTCGTTTTCCTCATCGTACATGAAGTTGACGTGGAGATTACCGTCTCCGCAATGACCGAAAACCCCAACCTTAAGCTCGGGGTCCCTACGAAGAAGGTTCACGAAAGCGATCAATTCGATTTGCTTGTCCAAGGGAACGACCACGTCTTCGTTGAGTTTGGTGCCGGCAAGTTTCTTCATCGAAGAGGAACCTTGCCGACGGACTTCCCACAACTTCTCCGATTCCTCCTCATTGGAAGCCATACGGAATTCAATGCTGTTTTGGCTAAGCCAACGAACCAACTTTTCCGTATCCTCCCTCAAGGCGGAGTCCGGGCCATCCAGTTCGACCAAAAGCATGGGTCGCGGAGAAACCCCCGTGAACACTTCCTCACCAACGTATTCCTGCAGACAGTTTATGGTCCAACTGTCCATGTACTCCAAAATGGAGGGTTGAATGCCCAGTTTGGATAAAGCAAGTGGAGCGGACAAGGCTTGATCGTCTGCTTCGAAGGCCGCAAGAAAAGTCGCGGTTCCCTGAGGTTTGGCAACCAGACGCAGGGTGGACGACGTGATTACTCCCAAGGTTCCCTCGCTGCCAATCCACAAATCCCGCATATTGTATCCGGTGGCAAATTTTCGGGTATCCCTCCCCCACCTCACTGCCTTTCCATTGGCCAAGTACCCCGAGAGCGACAGGACGTAATCCCGGGTCACTCCGTATTTCACGCAGCGCAAACCACCGGCGTTGCAAGCGAGGTTTCCACCGATCGTGCAAAATTTCTTGGAGGATGGATCCGGAGGATAGAAAAGATTGAGTTTTTCGGCTTCCGCCTGAAGATCAGCCACCACCACCCCAGGCTGGCAACGGGCAAGTCTGTTCTCCTCATCGATTTCGAAGGCATTCAAGTCCGAAAGGTCCAAGACCCACCCCCCACGAATCGGAGTGGCTCCACCGGTAAGCGAAGAACCCGTGCCCCTGCAGGTAACCGGCACTTCGAGTTCATTGGCCAACCTCAATAGTTCACCAACCTGTTCGGCGCAGTTGATTTTCACATGCGCCTCCGGTTGGGAAGGCACCTTCAGCCCGTCATAGGAGACTGCAAACAATTCGTTCGGCTTTTCCAAAACCTGAAACCCCACTTCCTCACCGAGGTGGCGTAAGGCGTTTCGCGTGTCCGAGGAGTCCATTGCAACAACCGAATGTAGCAATGGATCAAATCGCTGATAAGCAAAAAGACAAAAAAGTTAGCTTGATCATCAGATAGCCTTGGTGTCCAGGCTCAACTTGGTCAGGTTGCGGGCCTTCAACATATTGATGACGTCAAAGATTTTCTGGTAGCGCAAGGATCGGTCGCCCCGAAGATGAATCACCGGTTGTTCGCCCGAGCTCGCCGCAATCCGGTCAAGCCGTTCTTCCAATTCGTCCTTGCTTACCTTTAGCTGCCCCCAGTGATAAGTTCCTTCGGCATCGATGGTGATGAATTCGTCATCGATTTCGGGCAAAGGCTGGTCCTGCTCGGAGGGTTGATCGGGCAAGTCAATACGGTTGTACTGCTCGATTACGGGCGTGGTGATCATGAAGATGATCAAAAGGGAAAAGGCCAAGTCGATCAGTGGAGTTACGTTGAGGTCGGAAATGACCGCCAATTTGTTCTTGCGCTTGAAGTCTCGGGCCATGGTGAAAACCTAGACGTTTTTCTCCAATTCGATCCGGTCCGCCAAATTGCTTGAAAAATTTTCCAATTTGGTCATGGCCCCTCGGGCCATACTCAAGAGTCCATTGTAGACGAAGACGATCGGAATGGCAACGAGAAGAGCGGCCACCGTGGTCAAAAGGGCGCCGGAAACTCCAGGAGCGAGGTGTTCGATCGTAGCTCCGCCCCGATCCATCGTACCGAAGGCATCCATCACCCCCCAAACCGTACCGAGAAGCCCCAAAAAGGGAGCTCCTGAGACAATCGTGGCCAACCAGTACATCTTCGCTTCATAAAGATCACCCACTTCGGCCAAAGCTCTTTGGATTGCGTTCTCGACGTAATTCATCCGAACCTCTCCATTGGCCTTGCTGCGACGTGCCGCTTCCATTGCCCGTGAACAAATGGATAGGTAGGGACTTCCCTCTCCCGAAAACAGGGCATCGTCGTAATCGAAGATGGAGGGAAGATCATTGATCCTCTTCTCATCTCGGGCGTTTCTGCTCAAGGCCTTATTGAGTAAAACGTATTTGTTCCACATCAAGCTGATCGCATAACAATTCAAAAACGCCAAAACGCATATGACGATTTTTCCAGCCTTATTGGAGTCGACGAAATAGTCGATCAATCCCGCATCCGCCAAAACAAGCAAACCATCCGAACCAAACATTTTCCAATCCTCCTTTGAATTCCCACTTTCAACCTTTCTCAAGGTTTCGAATGCAGAGATCAACGAAAAAGCGTCGAAAATTTCAGATCAAGCAAGGAAATCGATTAAGTTTGCCCCAAGGAGCAAACGAATCTAGGCAAGATTCCAGATGCGAATATCAAGTACCATATTGGAAGAAGTCAGCCAAAAACCCTTCAACACCTCAGGAAAGTCCTCGGTGGTGGGTTTGGATGGCTTTGTGGATAAAATCGTAACGCCGGTCGACAAAAGGCATGGTCTGGGCGAAAGCTTCGATCCCATCGATACCATCGATGCTCTCGGTTCGAGAATTTCTGCGGCCGCCGGAAAAAGCGCCAACATCGAGCTCTTCCCACGCTTTGAAAAACTGGGAGGGAACGGACCCATCATGGCCAACGCCATGTTGTCCCTAGGGTTGGGCGTGCGCTACGTCGGAGCCTTGGGGCGTCCCGTGGTTCATCCGGTGTTCGAAGAGTTTGCCCGCAAAACCCAGGCCATTTCCCTGGCCGAACCCGGAATCACCACCGCGCTTGAATTCAAGGACGGAAAACTGATGCTCGGAAACACCCGCAGCTTGGAGGAGATTGACTTTGTCCGGATGCTGGAAAGCTGTGAAGAGGGTCCTTTCATTGACATGATTGCCAATGCCGACGTGGTTGCGGTGGTCAATTGGACCATGATTCCCAAAATGACCTCCATTCTGGTCGGATTGGTCGACAAGATTCTTCCTAACCTTCCGCCCCGCGACACCCGTAATTTCTTTTTCGATCTAACGGATCCGGCCAAGCGATCCAAGGAAGACATCCTGGAGGTTCTCCATGTGATCAGTCGCTTCCAGGCCCATGCCGAAGCCACCCTTGGGCTCAATTACAACGAAGCTCTGCAGGTTTGCGAAACGCTCGGCTTGCAAGGAGGCGACAAGGATGAAAATTCCCTCAAGCGCATTGCTACGGAAATCCGTCGCAAACTCGAAATCTCCTGCGTGGTGGTTCATCCGGTCGATTCGGCGGCCTGCGCCACCAAGGAAGGAGCGTGGTGGAGCGAGGGTCCCTTCACTGAAAACCCTAAGATCACTACCGGAGCAGGCGATCATTTCAATGCCGGTTTCTGCAGCGCCCGACTCTGTGGATTCTCTCCCCTAACCTCTCTTGCTCTTGCCACTTGCACCTCCGGACACTACGTCCGTTCAACCCAAAGTCCTTCAACCAACCAAGTAATCGCTCTGCTCAAGGAAGCGGAGTTATCCTAAGTCATGAGTCACGATACCGGCATTCTCATTTCCTTCGAAGGTTCGGAGGGTTGTGGAAAATCCACCCAAATCCGCCGTCTGGCGGATCGGCTCGAGGAGATCGATCACCGTGAGGTCGTGGTTACCCGTGAACCCGGAGGAACCATAATTGGTGAGGACATCAGACATTTGCTGATGCATGCGGACTCCTCCAAGAGCATTTTCCCCGAAACCGAGCTTCTTATGTTTGCCGCGAGTCGGGCCCAATTGGTCCGGGAAGTCATCTTCCCGGCCGTGCAGGACGGAAAGATCGTTCTTTGCGACCGTTTTCTGGACTCAACCACGGTCTATCAGGGCGTTGCCCGTCAAATTGCCGATGACCCGGTCACTCAAATCAACTCCTTTGCGGTGGGCGAAGTCGTTCCCGACCTTACGGTTGTTCTGGACGTTCCAGCTGAAGTCGGCCTGGAGAGGATCAAACACCGGGTTTCCGACATGCCTGACCGGATGGAACAGGAAAACGTCGAATTCTACGGTAAGGTGCGCGAAGGCTATCTTCATCTTGCCCGTAGTCTGCCCGACCGGTTTTTCGTAGTGGACGGTCTCGGGGAACAGGATGACATTGAGATCATGATTTGGAACGAGATCCATTCTCGGTTTTTCTCCGAAGAATAAGGACTTTGATTGGGAATTTGCGGTGCCCCAAGATTTGTCGAATCCCACCGAATGTCTGAAGGCGCAATTTGCCGCGGGTTCCCTGCATCATGGATTGCTCTTCCTGGGTCAACGCCTACCGAGCGTCGAAAGACAGGCCATGGAACTCACTCGTTCGATTTTGGGAATTCCTCAGGAGCAGAACCTGCATCCCGATCTTTTTCATCTCCGACCCAGTGGAAAAGCCCGCATCATCACGGTTGAAAAAACTCGGGAGTTAATCGGGGAATTGAACCGGTCCTCCAACCAGGGCGGAGCAAAGATCGCCCTAATCCATGAAGCAGACCGGATGAGAAAGGAAGCTGCCAACGCATTCCTCAAGACTCTGGAAGAACCGCCCGGTGACACCTATGTCTTTCTCATGACTACGCGGCCCTACTCCATGCTTCCGACCATTCGGAGCCGTTGCCTCCAAGTCCGCTTGAAGGGGGAACCGGATTCGGAGAAATGCGAGGAGTGGCAGGAGTGGCTCAAAACCTACGAAGGCTGGATTCACGGTCTCCTCGACCGGGAGTCCTTGAAAAAGGATCGGGTCTCTCCGGTTTTCGCAGCTTATGGACTTACCGCCGGTTTGCTCAAAATCATTCGTGAGCAAGCGGATCAGCAATGCGAAAAGGTTTTACGGGAGTTACCTCAAATCTTGGACGACAAAGAGAAGGATGCCCTTGAAACTGGTATAAGGAAAGGCGTACGGAGTGACTTTCTCCGCCAATTGTCCCAAAAGACCCGAAGTATCGCAGTGGAAGGCTCGAAGAATCTGGAAACGGTTGGAAGAAATGCCATCAAACTTGCAAAAGTCCTGACAAGTCTTGAAAAAAACACCGGATTGCTTGAAGTGAATTTGAAGGATGAAGCTGCCCTGGAAAACTTTTATCTTTCTTCCCTGCGAATTTGGTCGTCCAAATGAAGCTTGGGGATTAGGTAACTCTTTCCATGAGCACTCTTTTCGAAAAGATCATCAACCGTGAGATTCCCTCGGATATCCTTCACGAAGACGGGAGTTGCATAGTCATCAAAGACGTATCCCCACAAGCCCCTTTTCATGCTTTGGTGATTCCCAAAAAACCAATTCCCCGAATTCGGATGGCTGAAAAGGAGGATCAGTCGCTGCTTGGCCATTTGCTTCTCACTGCCGCTCAAGTGGCCCAACGGGAGAACTTGGACGATGGGTTTCGAATCGTTGTAAACAACGGAAAGGAAGGCGGAGAAAGCGTTCCCCATTTGCACGTCCATCTGTTGGGTGGAAGACAGATGACTTGGCCTCCGGGTTAAGATGAGTCAAGGGATTCGAATATGAAATTCAAAGGAATGAAACGTTTGCTTGCCTTATCTCTTGCGCTCCATCTCAACCTGATGGCGGATCGAGTGACTACCACCGACGGTTCCGTGCTCGTCGGACAGATCCTTGGCATGCAGGATGGAAACCTTACCATGGAAACCGAGTTTGCCGGGAAACTTCGAATCGCCCATTCGCGAATCGCTGCGATTTCAAGTGAGGACACCTTTTCGATCCGC
>MDTA01102581.1_pt1 | contig 19729 bp, 17 predicted proteins | sample 811151 | NCBI WGS metagenome assembly MDTA01 (sample SAMN05326648, study PRJNA326480) | marine metagenome | isolation source: seawater | place: Indian Ocean: South | collected 2010 | reverse complement strand
TGGTATCGTAATACATGGCTACATACCGACCAGTCGTTCATGCGTCCCGAATTCGAATGTGTGCAATCTTGGGTCACCGCTCTAGATGTTAATGAAGGAGATGGTACTCTAACATATTTGAAGGGTAGTCATAAATTCCACGAACGTACCAGACAACGTTTTCAGATTACGGACAAGAAGGATTGGTTTAAAATTGATAAAGAAGTATTTGACTATTATGTAAATGAACTTGATTGTCCTCAGGAATGTATTAAATGTCCAGCTGGAAGTATGGTCCTATGGGATAGTCGACTAATGCACTGTGGCCGTGAACCTACCAAAGGGCGCGAAAAAGAAAATACTCGGTGTGTTGCCTATGTATGTATGACCCCTCGCTTTTTCGCAAAACCAGCCCAGCTTACTAAAAAACAAAAAGCTTTTAACGAACTAAGACTAACTACTCATTGGCCCCACCGCGTTAAATTGTTTGCTAAAGTGCCAAGACTATATGGTAATCCAGTCCCTAATGTCACAGATATAGAACCACCTGTTCTAAGCGAACTTGGCAAAAAATTAGCAGGGTTTTAAATATTATCTATTAAAATTTGATATTTAATTTTAGACTTTTTTTTTGGAAAAGTATGTTGGACTGGAAGGAACAAATCAGATTGTCAAAAATGACTAAAGCGCGCCAATTAGCTGTAATTGCAGCAGAACAAGCAGAAGCGTATGCCAAAAAAGAAATCGAAGAAAAAAAACAAAAAGAAGATTTTAAATTAAAACTTGCTAAACCATGGCAATTACAATCAGACAACAGACGTATTGAATCCAACATATATCGATACAACTTAATAAGTTATATTAATAAAAGCTATAATAACTGTTATAATAAATCAATCAAAACTAGTAAAAAAGAGCTTAAATTATACATATATACAATTCTAAAAAGAACAATATCTTTTGTATTGTGCTTTACATGGTTAATGGGATTTATTAATATGAACAAAAATGCATCATTGTTGGAATATATTTTAGCTTTATTTAGTGTATTTCTTGTTATGTTCTTTGTTAATTATGATGAAATTTAATAAATAATTGTAAATTTTTTTATGTTTACTATATAACTTATGTTTTGGGGAATAGGAATAGAGCACGAATTAATGATGGTTAATAAAAATACTTATAATATAGACGGTGCACTGCTACGCAAGGTTTTGAATCTTGACATATATTCTGACGAAAATAAACACAGAATAAAAAAATTTATTAATAAAAAATCTAATTATGCAGTTTTTTCAGGTGCACCCGCACTTATTTATAAGAATCGGTTTGGAAATATTATTAACCAATATGTTAAAAATCAGAAAGATAAACAAGAAAAATACACTAAGATAAATCTATTATTTGATAAATATGTTAAACTTTATTCTAATAATAAGACAAATTCAAGTATCATTGGTAATGAATTATTTAAAAGTATAGAAGAGGATTCATCTATTAATATATCAGTTCCTGAATTTATAACACCTTTTTCGTTAATTACAAATAAGATTAATCTGGTTTGCAGGGAATTAATACTAAAAGAACAAATAATTGAAGAATTACAAAATTTGAATAATACACATATTGTTTATCCTGAATTTGGTTATATTTTACCACTTGATAGTGACGATATTGGAAAAGATGATTTAGAAGGACAAATAAGACAGAACACGGGTTGGCCACATCTTGAAATGGATTACACCGGAAGTTATCATTTTAATTTAACACTTCCCTATGATGATTCGTTAATTCTTAAAGAAGAAAGTGAATATAATAAATTATGTGAAGAAATAGATGAATATGTAGATGATATTCTTGATACTATATCATTCAATGATGGTGGAAAAACTCTCCCACAAAGAATAAGTGTTTGGATTGATAAATCAATTAGAAATTTATTTATATCTAAGATTGGAGGTAAAAGTCAATATAATAAGATTTTTCCAGTGAGTAAAGATATAATAGATGCAAATGAAGCGGTTGAAAAAAACAAAATTAAGGAAAATATGGAGTTGATAAATGATATATGCTGCGTTTACAAACAAGAAGAACCTGCTAAAATATTTGAGTATATATATGCTGAATATGTAAAAGTAACTGATTCAGTTAATAGACCGGGACAACGTACATTAAAGTTATATTTGAATTTTAATCAAAAACTTTACCCATTAGATAATTTACATAATCCTAAATTAAGAGCGTTGCTTAGAAATTTACATGTTTTAATTAAAGAAATTGAGCGGGTAAAAATGGATATGATGGGCAAATTTAAATACTTTATACGATTTACAGTTACCAAAAATACAGAAGGTGTCTCAATAGTTACACCACATTGTAGTTATGTTATGCGTGATTTTATAACATATGAATCAGATTTCTCATATTTGAACAGACAATTTTACAAGACTGATGAAATGATAATATCGGGAGGACCTAAATGGGCTCAAAGTTCTTCAAAATTAAAAATTATATTTGATAAATACAATTATAACAAAAAAACAAGCTATAATGATATTGCTTTAGATTTATTTCACTTAACAGATATTGCTATAAAACAAGTTATAAAACAAAGTACTTTTAATATATTAGAAGATGTATTAGATTTTTATAAACTACATATTAAATATACTAAAATAAATTTTAGTAAAATTCACCATGAATGGGCATGTTCTATTCAATGGTTTAGTCCATTATTATTGAGTGCGTTTGGTTCATGTGACCCATTTTCAATAGGTGATAATAATAAATTAAGTGAATTGTCATTTAGAATTTTTATTTCTGGATATAATTTTGTGAATATGACCAATATAAGAGACCTTATGTTGCCTACTGGTGAAGATCATAGTGATGTAAATCCGAGACAAACCTCTAAATATCAAAAAAAGAGTCGTTTGGAGAAAAATGTAGTTAATACATTCGGATACGATTATGATAAAATAACTGACCAGAGAAAGGGCGAGGATAGATTACATGTAGCCAATGAATTTCGAGTTGATACTTCCAAAGGATTTAAATTCGGATTTGAATTAAGATTATTCGACCATTTTCCATCGATTCACTGTGAAGTTCTACTAGAATTTTTATTTTTATTAGCAGAATTTATTCACGATGATACAGATTCAAATACAAAAGGATTACCTGAAGGAAATCCGTATGATAATCTTAACTATGATAAAGATATCCTTAAAATATTGAGCCAAGGGTGGAATCAACCATTTCCTAAACATTATGAGAAATTTTTAATCAAAAATTTTGGTTTAGAAATTTCTAAAACATGTAGAACTTCACGAGGTGGTTCGCGGCCGTATGTTTACGATGTTATTAATGATATATATAAACAATTACAGTTACGTTATATAGATAATCAAGGCAAGGGTAAAGGTAAATATGTTTCTCATATCCTTGAAAGAAATATAGAAGAACAAAAAAAGAATCCAATCAAAATGTTACCTAATATTAATAGAGGTTCATGGACAAGTGCGTTTAATCAATTTGTTTGGAATCTGGAACCTAAAACACGAATACGTGTCAAAATTGAGAAAATATTGGAAGAATTGAAAGTAAAAAAAAGTGTACACATAGGTTATTTGAGAAGATTACTTAAAGTAAATCTAAATAGATTTTATCACATGGATGTAGATGATATTATTTATGCTCTTGAGGACCTTGGTCAACTAAAAAATATAAAATTAAAAGGTATTTATCACTACAATAAGCAGTTAAGGTTGCCTTAATAATTTGAATTTAAAACTATATATATAAACTTATATATATGATTTTTTTAGCATGTATTTTTTCAGTGATTGAAAGAATTTTAAGGTGTTACACCTGGATAAATAGTTTGGATAAAATATTAGATATATCACATGCCTTTACATATCAGGTTTTTATGCAACTGTTTTACTCATGTTTAATACTGCTCAGCCGTTATTATATTTGTTCTAAACGTCATATTTATGCACATGAATACGGAATTACATGTAGAAATAAAATACTAAAAGATATACAAAAAAATTGTATATTAGATACAAATATTTATGAATTGAATTCTGATAAACTGACTACAATTACCCATTATATAGAAGAATCTGGAAGATTAATTCATGAATATAAATCTAGAATAGCGCGCGATTTGATTCCGGGGATAACATCAGTGGTTATAGGTATTTGGCAATTATGGTTTTACCTTAATTCAGAAATATTTATTTATGTTAGTTTATATCTGCTTTTACTTCAATCCTTATATATTTTTTTAAGTGAAAAAATAAGAAATCAAGAAAAAGAATTTGATAAAACAATAAGAACAAGTCAAGCAAAAATGTATTGTAGCATACGAGAATCTATTGAAAGCAGTCTATTGGTAAATAAATTTAATAGAGAACAATATGAGTTTGATAAGTTTAGTAGTAATATTGATAATACAACTTATAATGAACTTAAGCGTATAAAATTATTTAATGTTCAAGATTGTATTGTAAAATGGATGTCTCATTGTGTTTATATTGGTGTAATAGTTATGTGCAAAAATTTTATTAAAAATCCTACTCATATTTTATGGATATTATATTTTGCACAAGAAGTCCGGTCAGGTTGTGAAGAAATATATCAGTTTTTTAAAATTGAAAATAAATGCTCAACTGTCAATAACGAAATAGCTAAATTTATAAAAGAACATTTATCAAATGATAAATACAAGTATATAGTTTCTGATAAAGTAATTATTAAAAATATATCAGTCGGTTATGACTCTAACAAGTTACTTGAAAATATTAGTTTTTCTAGCGATATGTTTAATTCTAATAGCTATACTATCTTAATGGGAAATAATGGTTCTGGTAAATCATCTTTATGTAGAATCTTAGAAGGCACAAGTAGTCATATTGTATTAAATAATAATGGCAAATTTGAGTTACCTCATAAAAAAACTATAGTGAGTTGTCAACAGAAAACAATTTTATTTGAATCAAAGTCAGTATTATATAACTTGCTATATGTTACACCGTACATTTACAACGAAGACTATGAATTATTTAATAAACAATTTTTTAACGATATAGATAAATTTAATTTATATACTATACTCGAAAAACCAGTGTATAAACTAAGTGGTGGCGAACGTCAAAAAATTTGTCTATTACGAGCATATATTTATTCACAATATAATAATATTAAGTTACTTTTACTTGATGAATGGGATAGTGCATTAGATAATCATAGTAAATATGTGGGGTTTGAATTAATCGAAAAAATTCGTAAAAAAACTTCTTGTGCTATAGTCTGGGTTAGTCATAGACAAATTAATCAATTGATGAATAATAATAGTGCAAAAGGCATTCTGATTAAAGAAAAAAGAATCACAGAAGGTAACTATAATAAAATATATAAATTATACAATAATTGAAATTAAATTTGATGATAAACAAGTAACTTATTAAGTTGTATAAAATGAACAGAATACTAATTAAAAAACAAATGATTGAGAATGCAGATAAAACCGCTATTCAGCATGTATTGGCTATACTTGTATTAATTGTTTTAACAATGGTCGTATCTAATATTAATTTTTCACCAGGCGTAGTACCTTTATGTATAGTTATTAGTATTTATTTACATTCTATTTTCAGTAAAGAAATTGAAATATGTATTGATGGATATGTTCAAAATATATACGATTTTTTAAACGGAAACATTTTACGTGATATTACCGAGAGTTAACATAATAAATATTTAGGGTTTAGATATTTTTTTTTAAATTACTAATAACAAAAAAAAATGTTATTTACTTAGAAATAAATAAATAGTATATTTTATATAACATGAGTGGCTATGAAGCAAATACATTGAATTTATATCAGAATCAATTGATTGAACTATCGCAATTATTATCTTATCACAGTAGTGGTACTTTACCTGTAAAAAAAACAACTATACGTAAATATGATTGCGTACATCGTATCCGTATAATGGAATTAATCAATAATCTATTGAGTAATATTAATTTCAATGATTTAAGCAGTATAGATTATAAAAATACTCATTCATATAATATCATTCGTGATTTAATTTTGATTTGGATAAATACTCGTTCTATCCGAACAAAGTATGGTTGGGGAGTAAGATTGTCATCATATTGGATTTTTAATGAATTGTACATTAAATACCCGTATACTATGTATTGGTTTTTGTATGAGATGCCTAAATTTGGTTCATTTGTAGATTTAAATAACTTATATGAATTAATGCATCTTGAGGGCAAAACTAATCTTACAAGTTATCAACTAAAAGATGATATCGCTAAGGTATATGCTTATTTTTTGATGAAAGATATTCAATTTGTTAAAAATAATGAAGGTAAAAATTTACTAAATAAAGAAATGATTTCATATGCTGCTAAATGGGTACCACGTGAAGGTCGTTCTTTATCGAAAAAAACTGGAATAACATCCCATATTGCGAAATATTTATACCCCAATCTATTCAAATGCAATAAACGCCGAGCTATGGTTCAATTTAGAAAAGATATCAGTTTATTAAACAAAACTTTAGACACAACTGAAATTTACATGGCAGGAAGAAATTTTTCTAAAATTAATTTTGAAACCGTAACAAAAAAATGTTTTGACAAACATGAACATGCTTGGAAAGGAACTGATTTAAATGGTTATTTTAAATATGCTAATGATAGTGACCGTATTGAATGCAGAGCAAATTATATTAATTTTATTAACAATAAACAATGTGGTTTTCATAATCAGGTTTACAATTTTAGCATTGACCAGTGGAAACATTTGCGAATTATGCTTGATTCTGAAGATTATAATTCAATTAGAGATATTATTGAAGTTGTAATTCCATGTTTAGGAACAAAGAAAATTAATTTTAACAAATATGATTTAAGTAAGTTGCCCGAAATATTTTGTATTAAAATAGCAAAAAGTTTCAACCGAGAAAGTAATAACTTTATAAATCAACAATCTAAAACTGATACACCTCAACATTTGCCAAAAGTAATAGCTACTCCATTACCAAAAACTGTAAAAGAAGATACAGATACAGTATTAATTGATTTAGGAAAAGATGTTACAGGCTGGGTAAACAATTGGGAAGAAAAAGAAAAACCTATAAAATTTGTAAAAAGGGTTGAGAGTGTTGAAAAGTTCATACTTGGTTATGTTCAACAAGGAACACTTAATGAAAGAATAAAAAATCTTGAAATTAGTTCATTTGGATATTCTTACAGAGATTTTACATTTGAAGAATCTTTACGTAATTTAGAAATTCAACTACTCTAATTAATTAATGAAACCAATAATATTTATTAATTGATTATTGAACATTATTTTGGTGTAATTGCTGGTACAATTTCATCGGTATTGTTTGACATATTCAATATCCCAATACTGGCCGAGTTGGAGGCCCCTGGATATAGCGCTGTTGATGTGGGAGCAACAATCGAAGGCGGAATGGGTGGTGGTTGTAGATTATTGTATAGAGAAGAGTTATGTTGTGGCTGAACAGTAATGGGCACAGGTGAGGGGAGAACAAGTGGTGGCATAGTAGGATTTACACTCAGATTATTTTCAGAACTATCATCATTATCTCCGCTTAATTCATCTTGATAATTATATCCCATACTATAACCGATACTTGCTTGTCTACCTACACAAGCAAAGCTTCCAGATTGTGACTGAACAGATAGCATTCTCATGGGTGTAAGATTATTAACATCGGTCAGTGTATTTACATCGTTACTAAATCGAAGTGGTTGGAATATATCGATAAATTTATCAATAATCATCCTAATATAACTAAAATCATTCAATAATTCTTCTGATTCCAGTTGTTTTTTACAAGATATGAGTTTATTGTAGATACTGTGTATCAATTTTTCACGTTTATCAATATCACATGCATTCATATCAAGCTCAGAAATAATATTAGTTATATGAATAAAGTTTTGAATAATACGGAATGATTTTGATGTAGTTTTACACATTTTATAGTCCGGTGTACATGAAATATTGCAACTAAATTTAATAATTATATCTAATGTATTTTCATTGTTTACATAAAACACATCAATTGATCCGTAGTTAACATGATTTGAACTATAATTCTGAATTTTAGAGGCTGTTTTTGGAAGTCCAGCCATTGTTAGATATTGTCTTGATACATCTGAAATAATTACTTCAAAATCATTGGTATCATATATACTATACTCAGATGATGTAATACGCAATTTTCTTTTACATTCAGTATCATTTTTACCAATAATATGACAGGGTTTGTTGGATGAATTGAATTTGAGATTTTGAGCAATAATATTCATGTGCCCAAATACACTGTCAATGATTTGATCGCCCATTTCATCATGTGAATTACAACTTCGTTCTGTTTGTTCACATGAAAGGGTAGTAAGTAGATCAACATCATATTGAGTTTCGTTACCAATACCGATACAAACATTGAAATAATTAGTATAGGTATCTTTAATTTCCTGTGAACTTAATCCCTGGTTGCTATATCCATCAGAAAGTAGAATTTTGTATATTTTTGAACATTGTGGCTTATATTGATTTTCAATATCGTTTATTTTAAGAATTGATTCTCCCATATTAGTTGAATAGTAAGGGGTAATTTCCCTAAGACTTTTAACAATTTCATCGAAAATAGACTTGTTTTCAAGTTTTACAAATTCTTTTACAACTACCGCAAAATTACTAAATTTAACTACTGTAATATAAATATTAATACCATTATCCGCTAATTTACCAAGAAATTCAAGTGATTTAATTACAGAATTAATACAAACTTCGAGTCTGCTATAATATCTTCCGTTTTTAAAGGTTATTGGTTCGGACATCGAACCACTGTAGTCAATGTTATATATGAAATGAATATTTTTATCGTCTATTATCGAAGCATCAAATTCTTGATTAGGTGAAATACTAACTGCTTGTTCAATTTTGTTTGTACTCATATTTTTGTTAGGAAAAATTTTAATATCAAACCCATAAATATTAAAATTTACAGTATTCTTACTCATGTGTAGAGAAGTCATGATTTTAATCAAAATAAAAAGCAAATTAATTTTATCAAATTTACACAGTAATGTCAGAAATAGTTATTATTTGGATTGAATTATCTTTATCATCCATAATCTTTTTAATTTTAGCATTCATAATATCTTCCGTTTTTCTGATAAGATGCGTAACACCATATTTTTTAGAAAGACTATCTACTACTTTACCACCATTCAGTTCTATTTTTTTCTTCAATTCACTATCTCTAAAACCAGTGAAAACATATACATTTCCACTTAATTTACCAGTAATATCATCTTTAGGAGTTTCTTCTAATTTTTTTACTTTAAATCCAGTTAATTGATACGCTTTGTAGAAATCTTTAAATGTATCAATTCCATTAAGAATACTAATACTTGATTTTTCAGAAAATCCATCTGTTTCATTAATCTTAGTGTTTAATGTCTCTTTGGATAGTTTTAGCCAATTAGGCACATTATCAACTAATAATTTCATTTTTTTCTTACCAATCCCACTAAAATAAGGAGTTGCTGCTGCAAGCAAATCAATAGTACAATTATTAAGACCATGTTGGATTGATTCGGCTATTTTAGTTGCTGTTTTAATTTTAATTCCAGGCAGTTCATATGCCATAATTACATCACTCGTTAGGAATAGAATATCGTAGATTGTTTTACAACCTTTATCATACAATTTGTTGAGCATACCAATTTTCAGAAATGAAATACCCAAAGTATCAATGAAATACTCCATTTTTTTTACAGCAATAGTTTTATTTTCACTTGCATCTTTAAGTAAAATATCGGTTCCATTAGCATCCCATTCAAATTCTAATTCTGGTAATTCTGGTTCGGCTTTTTCAATAACTTCTATAATTTTAGGTATTACTCCGCCACTGCGTATGACTTTAATTAACGCCCCTTTACCAATAGACATATTGATTATATTTTTTGCATTGTGGCCTGTTGCTTTGACAATATCAACTCCAGTTAGATGAATTTTGTCAAAATAAACGACCGGTTTAAGTAGGTTTGCTTTAGACGGATTCCATTCAACTTTTTGCACCCGAGTAATAGCACTATCATCTAATTCATTCATTTTAAATGCCTTTGCATATTTAGGATTACCAGATGTGTTACGCGGATGATATACATTTTCTTGAACGATAATACCGTCTATTTCATAATCTGAAGTTTTCCTGTAATCAATCAATATATCAGGCAAATCATTCTCGGTTTCAATGTTGTAAATTTTATGACGTACAGTTAAATATTTATGTGTTTGTAGTTTTTCAAGTTGTTCAGATATAGATAATTTTTCTGATGAATTAGGTACCCATTCATATGCTACAAATTCAATATTACCTAAATCATCTGGTGTAATTTCTTTACGATTTATAACACCTGCTACATAGTTGCGTGCATTAGCGCCCTTTTCAGCTATTTTATCCCAGGTTGTTTTATTCACAATAGCTTCTCCGCGTATAAACCCACCAATTGCAGATGTATTAATATGTTCCAGTCCTTTAATATAAACCGCTTTGGATGAAATATCTTGTCCATATGTTCCATTACCACGAGTATATGCTTTAATATTGGACGGTTCTCTAAGGTCAATTAACATCGATGAACCATCTAATTTATCCATTATACACTTGTCAGCAGTATATTTTTTGATGAAACTTCTCAACGATGAGCTACCAATTTTAACTTTATCCATTGAACCCATGTGTAAAGGTAGTCTAATTTTGCCTGATTTAACGGGTGCACCAATTTTATTCAGTTTACCATATTTGCTTTCATAGTATTCACGTATTTTGTCATAACATGCGTCGGAAACAAGTGCACCACTTGTTCCGCTATGATAATGCTCATCTAAAAGATGAATTGTTTTTTCTATTTTTGATTTGCTCCAAGTAGGTAAAGTTGTATCAATATTTCCTTCTAACAATGAGAATTTTTTGTGTGTATCGCCTATTGACATATTGATTATATGAGTTAGTAATGGTAAACCTTTAATATTAGAAAAATAGCTTTCAAATTTAGTCATGTCATGATTAAAATAATAAAAATATTTATTAAAAAATCAAATTTAAAGCATATCAATGTGAAACGAGATAGATGCATTGACTTCATGTAAATTAGTTACTATAAAAAGTTGATTATTCTTTAGTTGAAAATACACCTTTCCGGTTATATAGTCAATCAAACAATTGTAATTGCGCCAAATAAATGGTGATAAACTGGGTTGAGAAAGACAGAGAAAGGCGTCAGAAGTTTGAGAATGACTATGAATAGTAAAACTATATTTCTTAACTACAATAATTTCGACCTTATCTGTAATTTTTCTAAACTTACTTTTACGATGTGAACTATGCAACCCACAACAATCAGAACCTGGCTTAGCTCTTCGCGAACATCTTGTGTTATGAGAATCATTTTTAATTGCTACACATATTCCATCATCAACTATGATTTTATTTTCTTTGATGCATAGTAGTTTGTAACTTTGGTATGGATTTTTATAGTTCACTTGAATATTTTCTGCAAGCATGTCAATGAAAGAAATAAGTTCTTCATAGTGAAAATCCATGATTATGATAGCCCATTAAAATTGCTATGAAAGATACATCTGTGACGATTTCAAATTTTTTTTTTTGCTACTATAGCCAGACAATTAATCATTTAGTTAAACAAATGGTAATAAAATATAATATTTATATAAATATTATTCTATATTTTAATATATATCTAAATGAACACATTGGATTCTAAATCAATCTCAGTATCAGTTTCAAACTATACAAGAAGTAATACATCTAAATTTATAAAAACCTATTCATTTGACGAATCATCTAAAGAATGGAATAAAAATAAAATTAAGTGTAATAATTGCACATACAAGTATAAACCTAATTATCAAGGAAAATAGATTGAGTATTTCTAAATGTTTCAAGTTCTTCATCGTATTCGTATTCACGATAAATGCCCTCTTTTATATTTTCAAATGCAGTACCTTTTTTAGTAATTTCAATTTCAATTATGGGAATATTTGTATCCGGATGTAGTACTATATTATTTTTTTTAAATACATCAGGTACCTCGTCATCTTCATCAACCCAATCACATAGACTACCAATTAATTTTTTGTTACAATTAAACAGATATTTTTTTTGTTCATGTTCAATAATGTAAAGGTAAATTGCCTTAAAATCATTAATCAAACGAATTTTATCGCAACTATAAATATTTGTTTCTTTAGTAATCTGCTTTAAATCTTTTTTTATTAGAAAGGAACTATTTTTAAGATTTTTTGTTTTAGTTTTAATGCACTGATAAACAGCTGAAACTTCACCAATATTAGGCGTATCAATATCAATTAATTTTAGAATATTTTTACTGTGTTTAAGAATTTCATCGTCATTCATACCATTATCTTCTTTGTAACTTAAATTATTTTCTATACAAAATTTTTCAAGTTTAATTTCAAATTCGGGTCTTGTAATATTTCTACAAAATTCAAGATTTTCAAAAAACTCTTCTTGAATTTGATTTTCAGGCATACTTGAATTATATTTGATATTATTTTTTACTTTTAAATTTTTATTTTTTAATATTTTGTTTAAATAAACATTATTACCATCTAATATTACTACACCAACATTTTTTGAAATTTTAAGTATATTATGCTTCAAATTAAGTGAATTTTCTAACTCTTGTATTTTTTCTCTGCTATCATTGAAATAAGGTCTTGTCAAATATTCATGAATAGTTCGGTTTTGGTCTGGATATTCCGTTACTCTTAGATGCCAATCTTGTTTTTTCTCAATATTGTTATGTAAACTACACAGGTCATATCCGCATATAGCTTTATTACCACATCTTTTATTAATATTAGGAAGTCTATTTATATTATTATGGTCATATAGACGGGCTGTACATTGATTATAGCCTGACTTAAAATTTAGTTTTATTTCACCGCTGATTATGTTTCTATCTTTGAGAATTTTAACAAATGAATTAATATTTTCAATAGCATATTCAAAATTGGGATTATCATTACAATTTACTTTAAGATTGAATTTATACTGTTTATTATCAATATTTATGGTATTAGATTCGTGAATAACTTCACACATCGGGATTACTTCAAATTTATTACAAATAAATTTAAAGCAAATTTTTTTTTAATTAAAAATATGAATGATATATATTAAAATGGATATTGAATTAGATATTGATTCAAACAAATCAAATATTAAAAATATTATTATAGTTGATAAATCGCTGAATCTTTTGAAAAAATTACTTAATCATCTTAATGTAACATTTCAAGATAAACACGAACTTGAAGACGTTATAATATCACGTGATAGTTTATTAACTCAGCATATTCAAGATGCATTTCAAACTTATCAAAATGAACTAAAAGAATACGGATATAAGTCTGGTAAATTAACTTCTCTACATAAAAATAATCTAAAACAAAAATTTCCAGCTATAAATATGTTGAGACAGATTCTAAAATGTAATGGGATATTAATGAAGCCCAAAATTGAAAGCATTGGATATAACAGAGTTACCGGTCAAAAAATAGTAAAACGTAATTTTATATTGAAACTTATTGAAAATAACATAAATTAATTATCAATAAGAGAATTTCTAAGGTTATTACTTGCAAAATAGTTTAAATATGCATTTTTAAAATAAGTATTATTTGGTGGCGATTTTCCAAATGGTTGATTAGGAAAATTTGATGATTCTGAATACTTTATATCATCTGTTATTTTATTTTCATCTTTTTTGTTATCATATGAACCATATTTTGGAATACTTGATGAATATTCGTCATATGATTGATTTACAGTTTTGAGTGGTTTACATGGTATTGATATTGGCCTAGTTCTATTAATTGACATATGGTCTGGTATATCCATATTCTCTTATAATTACTATCAGATAAAAATTTTATTTTTTTTCCATTAAATTAATAATATTATCCGTAATTAAATCAAGTGTAATTTGAAGAATTAGCATATCAATATATTTTAAATTTATCCATTTACTACTATTAAACATTGAGTTGTTTGTCATCAAAGAAATTTCATCTTTGCAATATATTTTTTTACTAATAGTGTTTTCTAATTTGGTTACATTTTCTATATATTTTTTTTCTATATCATTAATTTCACGAGATAATAAAAAACTAAATACAGAATCTTCGTCCTCAAGATTCAATTTCATATTTGATTAATTAATAAAGTCTTTAACTAAAAAATTTACTAACAAAATTTTATATTTTTACCGTTAATGCATCGAGACATGAGTGTAGTTGGATGTTTCAGATGAGCAATATAAGCTTTCCATTTTTTTTGAAGTTTCACAATATGGGGTGTATAATCTATACATACACATATATCATTTATTATAAATTTATAGACAATACCAAGTTTAAGCTTATATTTATCATCAGACAATTCTTCATTTTCCGTAACTACCGAACTATTATCTCTCAAGTTATTCCATTCCACTATATTATACCAACTAAATTCATTAAGTCCATCATATGATTCTTCTTCGGAGTATGAAGAATGAATTAGATTTTGTTTTTTCATTAAGTTATACAATGCTTTATTTGTTTTTTCAAGGTCAGTTGGCCCATGTTCAATACTATTCCATTTTTGGAAGATACAAATATCAAATCCAGTAAACCCCTTAATTTCACTTTGTGTCAATTCTCTTACAGAAACCATAATTTTTTACTCTTAAAAAATTTGATAATTATCATCAATTTTTTTATGATTAAACAAATAATGTATTTTATTTTAGTGGGAATTGACCCCTTAGACCAGCCAGGTGTAAATTCAATATACAAATTTTCAACTAGGGAAGAAACAATACAATTCCTTAATAATTGGATACAAACTCAATTTCAAAAACTATCTAATAAATCTGAAAGAATTAAAAATAATCTTAAGTTAGCTAAAGAAAAATATATTGATTACTTTAATACCTATAATTATATACATTTTCATGAAACCGGATTCGCAGAACAAAATAGTTCTTTACAATATGATTATAAATGGTCTTTGCATATTTTATAATAATTATTAGTTAAAATTATTATTTTAAAATGTGTCATTTCAATATTAACTTTATTGGTAAGGTATGTCCTAAATAATTTTTTATTTGAATGCAACAATTAAGCTATAAAAATAAAAATCAATGACTTGAAGACATCTGTCTGTAAAAACAAAAACAGTTATTAAATATAACATTTTTGTAAAATTATATTCAATAAAAAGGTAATCAATATTATCTAACATTTATCTTGTCTTTTATATGTAGGGCCAATAGTAAAATCGATAAATTTACCATCGTCGTCAATTTTATTGACTACTGCTACCATTTTCATAGGTAATAATTTGGTTGGGTTTTTTGGGTCTCTGCAAATTTTAAATCCTTTTTTTCTTTTAGTTTGTTCTTGCAATAATAGCTTTGAAGATTTTCTTGGTTTAATATAGCTTGTGCAATGCGCTTTACAACTTTTGTGACCATCTTTATATATTCTAAGTGATGTTTCTTTAGGAATAAATCTGTGTTTATCTTTATCATCAATTTCACCATTATCAAATATAATTCCTGCACTATAATCTTCATATTTTTGAGTTATTTTAATGCCTGATTGTTTATCGTCTTTTTCATCCAGTCCGGCAAGTAATATATTTCCAGACCTTATTTTAGCTCCTACGATCCATTCACTTTCTGGACTACCTATACCTATAGGTTCATCAATAATAACTACTACATAATCTCCTTGTTTAAGATGAAAATTACCTTTAGGAAACTTAACTGATTTACTCTTAGGTTTTTCTTTACTCATATGTAATTATTAATGATATATTTATTCCATAGTTTTATAATAATATTTTACATATTATACACAAGTATACTATATTTCTTAAAAATCATCATCTACCTCTTTACTGCATAATCCTAAATAATTATCTACAGCAATTTCTAATTTTGTATTAATTTGTTTTAAAAAGTTTTCTAAAGATTTATAACTATTTTTAACTTCATCCTTTTTATTATTTACCCATTTTTCATGCATATCTTCAAAAAAATTAACTATATACATAGGATACTTATCAGATTTTATTTTTTCGGAAATGTAGTTAAACGGTGTCTGGAACTTAGTGCCTTTACCCCATAGGTTTCCATTATTACTGCCATCTTTAATAAACTCCAAATAATTAAATATTTCAACTGTAAAATTTTTAAAAATTTCTAACATTGATAATTTTACTTGATTAAGTAATTCGTTATTTAAGTCTTTATCCCATTTCCAATCAATTTTAATATAATCATTTTTATCAACAACAACAATATACGTAGTTATTGGTTTACTTTTGAATTGCTTTTGATGATAATCAGAATCAGTATTGGGTTTAGCATTATAAATTAAAAAACGTTCAAGTAATACTTCTATTAAATAATCCCAGTAATTTAGTTGTGAAATATTAGATATTACTTTTAGATGTGTTATGTGTGTAGAACTATTACCTAAAAGTATGAAATCTGTTTTACTAATTTTAAAATCATTATTATTACCATTAAAACTTATGGCTTTATGAATGGTCCATTTTATGTTAGTATTTTCACATGTTAAGACCTTTTTTACGATATTATCAATATTACCTGTTTGTTTGAGTAATTCAGCTTCTTTATTACTGTGGTTTTTAAAAAAATCATAAATATTGTATATTTCCACAGGTGTTATATTAGCATATTTTTTGTTTTTATATACATCAATCATATATGTTAAAATAATTGATTCAAAAACTGATAATGTATCAAGTGTATTATTTATTATACATTTTTGAACTTTTTTCATTGAATTTTTAATAGATTTTACATATATTACATATTCATCTTCATAAGATAAAATACAAACTGGGAATTCGGGTATATCCTGTAATGGGTCGGAGTGTTCATTAAGATATGTATAATACTCTCTTGAAGTCAACATAATTGTTTTCATATTAGCTAAACTTTTTATTACCTGAGCTAATTGTCCTGATTCATAATCAGTATTATTATCTTTATTACTTATGATACAATTAATAAGTCTAAATATATATGTTTGATATTTAATACAATGATATCCCCAATCAACTTGTTCCTTTGTTTGTATTGTTTTACTCGAATCGTCAATATAGGGTAATACTCCTTTTTGTTCCATCATGAAAATTAGTTTTTTTTTGTCAATACTGTCAATAATAGAATTTAATTTAATATTATTACTAATTTTAGATAAATATTCACAATAACCAGAATTTGAAAACCTCCTGTGAATATCGTCTCTGTTTTTTACAAGCCCAAAATAAGTTTTAATTTCATTACGTGTAGTCCCAACATGCAAATGCGATTCGTAACACAATCCTATCTTATTATTACTAACTTTTTTTAAGGATTTTTCAGTAGCATCTAACATAAAAACTATTTTACGACCATCGCCTTTTGATGTTTGAATAGACATTATTCTTGTACTATATTTAGAGTCATCAGTATTTATAGCCTTCGCTTCTGTATGTTTATGTAAAAACACATACTGCGTATAATTTTTATGATCGTGTTCACACCAATATACTTTATTGTCATCTTTTTTATCGTTTTTTAAGGTTTTTCTATATTCAATATCATTAAATTTATCTATCCAATATGTCTGTAATTTAGTGAATAATTCAGACGCTATTATATTTCCCTTCATTATTGGAAAAATGAACATAAAATCTTGTGGGACATAGCTATTCTTATTAACTTCATTATCAACCATTTTGATTATATCATTTACAAAATTATTTAGTTTAGGAGTATCTTTATCACCGGCATGTATTGCTGGTGCATCAAAAACAACAAAATTCTCTTCATTATTATCAAAATGTGTAATATCGCTGGCCAATTTAATAAATGGTAATTCATATTTTTTAAAGGCTATAATATTATTAATATTTTTGTGATAGTTTAAAACTTTAATACGGCGGGTATTATTTTCGGGAGTCTTAACTAAAAGATCAATATTCGGAAGTCCATTGTCAGCTTCTAACAGAGTAAGAAAATTACTCTCGCAAGAAAGACTTTGAAGTTTATCACCTACAATTTGTATTTCTGCACCCGTATCTAACATAAGTCTTGTTGAAGCATGTAAATATGTTTCATCTAAATCTTGTGCTTCATCAATCCATATTTCACATTGCTTATTTAAAGATATATTTTGACCTCCAAATTTCATAGAACCACTTTCTCTATGTATTTTATCTGGACCATATTTACTAAGATTTAATCGCATACTTTCAAATACATTATCAGAAAGACAGTCTTTTGAAGCTAAATTATATATGAAAGAATCAATGGTCCCAATTATTACTATACATTCACGCTTAGATATTTTGTGTCTATATTTAACAATATAATGCGATTTTGTGCTTGCATCTTCTTTATTTTCTAAATTTTCAATATGGTATAAATTACGTTTTGCTTGTTCATTAAGTTCACTATAAATTACTGTTTTCGCAGACTTAAGTTTGGTTACTATTATGAAAGTTTTTTTATCTGTATTTTCTGCTATGGACTTCCATATACTATATGTTTTTCCATTTCCTGCTCCCTTTTGATGAATTGTCAATTTTGATTTAATTACATTATCATCTTTCCATTTTTCCCAGATATTTTTAGGGTCATTTTTCAAAATATCAATTACGTTTTCCATAGATTTAAATTCTTTAAGTTCTATCATTTTGGACTTTACCTTATTCACTTCAATCTTAAATATTTTATCATTTATATCAAGTAGAAAGTAGTTATATTTATTTTGAAATGATTTATATTTCCAATTATCTCTAAAAATTAGCAAATAATTACCATTTGATAACTGTTCATAATCAATTCCAGTATTACCATCAACAAACCAAATAATTTCTTTACCAAATTCCTTGTAATCATTAAATCTATCTTCTATTTCATTTTTTGAAATATGTGAATGCTGAATTTCTAATACTCTATCATAGCTCAATCTTACATCAGCACGTCTACTAATTTTATCACCGGGTTCAGTATACATACTTGTTGTAAAAAATTTTATCTCCCGCATATGTTTAGGGAAATAATTTTCCATTCTATTGTGCCATTGTCCAGGCATGAGTATCAATGAATATTAACCATATATTATCTTTAAATATATACAATTATGCTACTTATGATTTGATATTTTTAATATTTTTTCTAACTTCAATTAATTCCTCTTTCCATTCACAATATGCAAGTTCATCGGAATTTATTAATTTATCTAACTCATCAATACTATCTACCCATTCTACTTTACAAGCACTTTGAATTTTATAGTTACCATTACCATATATCATTTTTGATATTTTTGTTAATGACCAATCTGGATGTTCCCTATTAATAAGTTCAAGCGTATCATTTTTTGATATGGTACCTTCGTTAATGACACGGCAAAACCAACCTGCTAAGCCATTAGTTAAACTATAGCGCTTTAATCCATTTAACCCATAGACAGATTTATGTTTTTTATCTATTTTATAGCATGGTTTTCTTGGCGAAGATACTTGGATTATTAAGTTAGAGTGGTCACCCTTAATC